>Ga0207918_100009_pt1 | contig 85733 bp, 70 predicted proteins | sample DeeseametaMP0440_FD_184211 | JGI IMG/M metagenome (GOLD analysis project Ga0207918, IMG submission 184211) | Marine microbial communities from the Deep Atlantic Ocean - MP0440 (SPAdes) | ecosystem: Environmental > Aquatic > Marine > Oceanic | place: East of Rio de Janeiro, Brazil, South Atlantic... | reverse complement strand
ATGCTAAAATTGCCCCATACTGCGTTACAAATCTCGCTAAGGCATCTGCATTATCGTCGCTTTGTGCCTTGTCTGGAACAATTTTAGCGATCAGCAGTGCCTATTTGCGAATGTTCAACACGCCCTAATAGTTGCATATACGACTTAATGCTTATGCTACTTATTCAGAAGTAACGCGCATCATTTCTTGAATACTAGTGACACCTTGCAGAACTTTTAAGACCCCAGAACGGCGTAGATCTCGAAAACCATTTTTGAGCGCCGCATCTTTGATATCTATGGCATTGCCATCTTCCATAATGATACGTGAGATGTCGGGGCTGACCTTCATTACCTCATAAATACCTACACGGCCTTTATAACCTTCACGGCACTCATTGCAGCCCACTGGCTCATAAATCACGTTGTCTGGATTATCCAAATCTGCATCAGTAAAACCAATCTCTAGCAAACTTTGACGAGGGATATTGATCGGTTTTTTACAGTTATTGCACAGTCGCCGCGCCAAACGTTGCGCAATGACTAAGTTGACTGACGTTGCAATGTTAAAAGACGCCACTCCCATATTACGCAAACGCGTTAATGTCTCGGGTGCTGAATTGGTATGTAGGGTGGAGAGTACCATATGCCCTGTTTGTGCCGCTTTAATAGCGATCTCGGCAGTCTCCAAGTCACGAATCTCACCAACCATGACAATATCAGGATCTTGACGCAAAAAAGACTTGAGCGCATTAGCAAAGGTTAGGCCGACCTTAGCGTTGACATTGACCTGATTGATACCTTCAAGGTTAATCTCCACAGGGTCTTCGGCGGTTGAAATATTGGTGGCACCAGTGTTTAAGATATTGATACCTGTGTAAAGAGAGACTGTCTTACCAGAACCAGTAGGGCCAGTAATCAGTAGCATACCTTGCGGTTTGTGCAGCGCTTCTAAAAACATCTCCTGCTGATCAGGTTCATACCCTAGCGCATCAATACCAAGCATGGCTGATGAAGGATCTAGGATACGCAAAACGATTTTTTCACCGAATAAGGTTGGTAATGAGTTTACCCGGAAATCGATGGCTTTGGTCTTAGAGATTTTGAGCTTGATACGACCATCTTGTGGTATTCTGCGCTCTGAGATATCCATCTGTGACATGACTTTTAGACGAGCCGCAATTTTGCCAGCGAGCTGCACTGGCGGACTGGCCATCTTTTGCATCACGCCATCAACACGAAAACGTACTCGGAAAGATTTTTCGTAAGGCTCAAAGTGCAAATCAGAGGCACCCATGCGAATAGCATCGACCAACATTTTATTAACAAATTTTACAACAGGTGCTTCATCGACCCCATCATTAAGTTTGGTTGTCCCTTCGTCCTGATCGTCATCACCATCTTCAAAACCAACATTTAAGTCACTGTCAGAGAAGCTGTCAAAGCTCTGCATCGTATCAGCGTAAACGCTTTCGATACGCTTTTTTAGCTTGTTTTCTTCAACAACAATCGTTTCGATAGACAAGCGAGAATTAAAGGCAATAGCATCAATAGCATCAACACGAGTTGGATCACTAAGCGCTACAAATAAGCGTTGGCCGCGCTTGAATAATGGCAATGCATTAAACTTACGGACGATTTTTTCATCGACTAAGTCCTTTGGAATGACATCAGTGCTGAGCGCATCGAGATCGAACAAAGGATCGCCAAAGGCTTGTGATAACATTTGAGCAAGGTCATAAGAATCAGCCAGTTTATTGTCTACAAGGTACGGCACCAATCCGATTTGCTGCTCCTGCGACTCAATCTGTGCCGTTTTCATATCTGCTTCGCTAACGACACCATCACTGATGAGCTGCTGCGCCAGACCACCATATTTACTGGTTGTAATAGACATTATGACCTCTCCTTGATAAAGGGTTTGCACACCGCTTTAGAATACAGACTACTATATATGCTTTAATATATTTGCGGTAATGGATGCGTATTTTGATTCAGCAAGTTATTTCTACTTCTTTCGTAATAACTTAGAGAGCATTTAGGGCGTGTTGAACATTCGCAAATAGGCACTGCTGATCGCTAAAATGGTTCCAGACAAGGCACAAAGCGACGATAATGCAGATGCCTTAGCGAGATTTGTAACGCAGTATGGGGCAATGTTAGCATCAGCCCCAACGATAAAAAGCAGGGGACAGGACTCTTTTTTGCCGCTTCATCGTTAAAAATAAGCGCTTAAAATGACTAAACTTATTATTTTTAACATCGAATCGCCTAAAAAATAGTCGCTGTCAGTGCCATGGTCGAATGTTCAACACGCCCTAATAATTTTTAATTTCTGTTAGACACAATATACGACTTTAATTTATTTTAGTTTAGTTTAAAGGCTTTCTACAAATGATTAAACAATCAATACGTCAAAATCTCTGTTTTTAGTTGTCATTTTTGAACATAGGTATTGAAAAGCACCGCTGCTTCTGGCAGCACACTACTATAGCACTTACGAATTATTTGTTATACTGGCGCGCATACATGAGACAAGGTAGATGAGTATGCAAGCTTGGGTGATCGGTAATTGGAAGCAGAATCCAGCAACTAGCCATGATGTTGATGCGCTGTTAAATGACCTGCTGACTAAGGTTGATGCTAAAAATCAAGCTAAAATGCCAACCTCTAATAGTCAATGCAAATTGATGGTAGCACCAAGCTGTATTCATTTGGCCGCAGTCAGTGCACGCTTAGCAAATACTTCAATAATCAGCGCCGCTCAAGACGTGAGCGCTCATAGTGCAAGCACAGGCGCTTACACTGGAGACTGCTCAGCACAGCAAGTCGCAGATACAGGAGCTACTTGGACGATACTTGGTCACTCTGAGCGTCGCCAGTATCATAAAGAATCTCATGACTGTCTAATAAATAAACTGTCTCATGCGTTTTCTCAAAATCTTGGTGTGGTGTTCTGTATCGGCGAAACGCAAGAACAGTATGATAATGGTCAAACACTTGACGTTATCAATGAACAACTCTCAGTGATTAAAGATATGCTTGTTCAGCAACCAGATTTAGCAGCATCGTTATCTGAAAAGCTACTCGTCGCTTACGAACCTGTCTGGGCAATTGGTACAGGTAAAGTACCGACTGTGGCAGAGGTCAGTAAGACTCATCAACATATCAAGCAAACCGTTGCGGGCTTTGCTGACATAGCAGCTGCGATTACCGTACTGTATGGCGGTAGCGTTAATGCTGATAATGCTGATAGCTTTGCTTCTGACTCTATGATTGATGGCGCATTGGTTGGCGGTGCCTCATTGAAAGCAGATAGCTTCTTAGCGATCGCTGATGCTTTTAGTCAAGCGAATGCTTAATCGAATAAATAACGCTCAGATATCAGTATCATAGCTGATAGACAGTATGGTTTTATCAGTTGGTAAAAGTAGGTTTAACAGTACCCTTGCAATCGTGTACAATGCGCCTTATTTATATAATCGATTTGGTATCATCAGATGCTAGTCATTATTTTTATTAACCTTATGTTTTATTTTCCGTTATCAGTCGTCATTACGCGGCAAAAGAGGCCACCATGTTTACGTTTATATTAGCCCTGCATATTATCGTGGCCATTGCCATGATCGGCTTGATTTTGATACAGCATGGTAAAGGGGCAGATGCTGGGGCTTCTTTTGGTGCCGGCTCATCAGGTACCGTATTTGGCGCGGCGGGAACTGCTAACTTTTTGACGCGTGCGACTGCAGTATTGACGGTCATATTCTTTATTACCAGTATGACGTTGGCGGTGCATGCCCGTAAGCAGGCTGAAGATCAGTTTCGTCTAGATGCGCCAGTTTCAGCACCGCAAACGCCGCGTCCATTGACGCAAAATCCTGAATAAGTGGCTTTTGAGTAGTCAGCGCTTGCTATTTTGGTAGGTTACATTTACAATGCTTTTCTGTTTTCGCAAGTCCTTATCTATTAATGCCTACCTTACGCATTATATATAGTAGATAGGAAGTTAGAGAACAGGGTGGTAAAATGCGATTGTGGTGGAATGGTAGACACGCCATCTTGAGGGGGTGGTGGCGAAAGCTGTGGGGGTTCAAGTCCCCCCAATCGCACCAAGTTTCACAGACGCCGCATAGCGTCAGGTTGGATTTTTTAGTAGCAACCACTTAATTTATAATTATTTTAAATAAAGTGTTGACACTTCTACATTATCTCCCTATAATATGCGTTCTAGATTGATGCGGGGTGGAGCAGTCTGGTAGCTCGTCGGGCTCATAACCCGAAGGTCGTTGGTTCAAATCCAGCCCCCGCTACCACTTTTTATACTGATGTCTTGTACACTAAATTTGTCAGTACCGATTAACCCACCATAATGTTTGTGGGTTTTTTTGTATCTGAAGGTCAGTGTTATCGCGGTATCTATCCTACTTATGCTAAGCTCTAGGTCTATAGAGTACGATATTACTCGTCACTGGTCATCATCGGCCGCCACTGGCACGATGCTCCTTAAGCAACACTATCTTTTATTCCTCACGCTTTTATCGATAGTAGTGCTTTATAACTAATAAAAGCATTGTTTGGCTGAGCTTGATGTTTTTTAGGCTCGTCCCTATATAAACGCACAACATCTGTTATATGTTTGTGGTTTACCATTATATAATGACCGTAATTCTTACTATATATAAGTACGAAAAGAGCAAAGCTTTGATACGGTTTACTAAGTACGATAGATAAGCGAATAGGAAAATACAAAGAGATTATGAAGCTTTCGACTAAAGTTGCAGAACTGACTAATATTATTGCCCCTGCTGTGGCCGCTTGCGATGTGTCGCTATGGGGTATAGAATTTGCGCCACAAGGCCGTCGCTCTTTATTGCGTATTTATATTGAGGCATTGCCAGAAGAGCAAGCCCAAGATAAGCACGTTACTATCGAAGACTGTGCCGCAGTGAACCATCAAGTAAGCGGTATCTTAGAAGTTCATGATCCTATCGCTGGTGAATATATTTTAGAAGTGTCTTCACCTGGTTTTGACCGTGCATTTTTCTCAGATGAGCAGATGCATGCCTATGTGGGTCAAACAGTAAGCTTACGTTTGATTCAAGCTATCGGCACAGGTGATCAAAAACGTCGTAAAGCAACAGGTACATTAGATAGTATCGATGATAAAGTTTTAAAACTGACGTCAAGCGATGGTGAGCAGTTTGAGATTGCATTAAGTAATATTGATAAAGCCAACTTAGTTTACGAAGATGCCTAACGACATATTATTAGGCAGCTGCTCATAGATCAGCAGTGTCATCTTCAAATAGCTTATGTGGCTTATAGTAACTATATGATAGCAACACCCAAATTATAAAATTTAAGTCAATCAAAAAATGATAGGACAGGTATAGCATGAGTCGTGAAATCTTAACGGTAGTAGAAACTGTCAGTAATGAAAAGGGCTTAAATCCTGAAGACATCTTTGAAGCCATAGAAGACGCTTTGGTGGTATCGACCAAGAAAAAAGTATATACTGAGCAGCCAGAAGTGGCTGTGCGAGTAGCTATTGACCGTGCAACTGGCGATTATGACACTTATCGTTATTGGACCGTGGTTGCAGATGAAGACCATGAAATGCCTGCTTGTCAGCTTGCTATCACAGATCTTGATCAAGAAGAATGGTCAATTGGTGATATCAAAGAAGAGCAAATCGAATCGATTGAATTTGGTCGTATTGCAGCCACTCAAGCAAAGCAGGTCATCATCCAAAAAATCCGTGAAGCTGAGCGCGCACTTGTGGCAGACGCTTTTGAGCCGCGTGTTGGTGAAATGATGTATGGCGAAGTCAAGAAACAGACACGTGATGGCTATATCATCGACTTAGGCGACAATGCTGAAGGCTACTTGTCACGCGATCAAATGTTGCCACGTGAGCAGCTACGTCCAAAATCACGTATCAACGCCATCTTATATCATGTAAACCGTGAAAACCGCGGTGCACAGCTATTGTTATCTCGCACGCATCCTGAAATGCTATCAGCATTGATGCAAAAAGAAGTACCTGAGATTGCAGAACAAATTATCGAAATCCGTAACGTCGCTCGCTTGCCGGGCACCCGTGCTAAAATAGCCGTGAAGACCAACGATCATCGGATTGATCCTGTTGGGGCTTGTATTGGTATGCGTGGTACACGTATCCAAGCAGTACAGCAAGAGCTAGATGGTGAGCGTATCGATGTTGTGGTTTGGTCAGATGATCCAGCTCAGTTCATCATCAGCTCTTTAGAACCAGCTGATGTCAGCAGCATCATCTTAGATGAAGACACTCAAACAGCAGATATTATCTTTAGCACCAACGATCAACTGGCACGCGCGATTGGCTCACAAGGCCAAAACGTACGCTTGGCCTCTGAGTTGACTGGCTATAAGCTGAATATGATGCTCGAAGAAGAGTACAAACAGCGTCAAGAAAACGAATCAAAAGCATTTATTGAATTATTTTATGATCGCCTAGAAGTTGATCAAGATCTAGCGCAGGCGCTGGTTGATATTGGTTTTACCAGTATCGAAGAAGTGGCCTATGTGCCAGTCGATACCTTCTATGACATTGAAGGGTTAGACGATGAAGCAATCGACATGATTCAAGAACGTGCTAAAGACGTCGTCATTGCTGATGAGCTGGTCAAACAACAGAACATGAAAGAGCCAAGTCAAGAGCTTCAAGAGCTTGAAGGTATGACAGTCAGCTGGGCCTATAAAATGGCACAAAAAGATATTATTACCGTGGATGATTTGGCAGAACAAGCCGTCTTCGATCTAGAAGATATCGAAGGATTAGACTCCGAAACTGCAGGAAAACTCATCATGAAAGCTCGGGAATCTTGGTTCGATGAATAAGCGGTAACTGCATATCGCTGTCTTTTGGTGATATGCTATTGAGAATAAAGTGCTGGTGTCTACATACTGTAAATACTGGCCTTAACCCAATCATTTGTAGCCAACAACTGAATTGAACATATAGCAAATAATAGACAGTAGGTGATAATAAATGGCAGATAAGACCGTCAAAGAACTGGCAGAAATGGTAGGCAAAACTACAAGTGCTGTAAAGCAGCAACTGGTAGATGCTGGCCTGCCTGCTCGCGCAGAGGATGACCTAGTCACCGAGTTTGAGCAAGAGAAGTTGGTGACGTATTTAAAACAAAGTCATGGTCAAAACGAAAAGCGTCGTATTAGTCTCAAATCTAAGACAACGAGTACCGCTCGTGTGACTGGCTCTTCGGGTAAATCTAAGAGCGTTAATGTTGAAGTACGCAAAAAGAAAGTATTTGAGAAGCCGGATCCAAAGAAAATAGCTGAAGAATTAGCCGCGCGAGAGCAGGCTCTCATTGAATCTCAAGAGCGTGCTGCTAAAGAAGCAGAAGAACGTGCTGCGACCAAGAAAAAAGCAGAAGAGCGCCAAGCGGCAACTTTAGCTGCAATGCGTGCAAGCTTAGGCTCTAGCAAAAAATCAGACGACAAAAACGATGATATTTCTACGTCAGTTGTCGTCAAAAAAGGCGGTAAAGCGAGCAAAGCCACCGTTGAAGTCAAGCCTAAAGAGCAGCCGAAGAAAAAGGTTGCTGCTACTAAACCTAAAGTTGAGACAGCTGCTGAGCGTAAAGCTCGTGAAGCACGCGAAGCCGAGGAAGCACGTTTACGTGAAATTGAGGCAGAAACACGCCGCAAGCAAGCAGAAGAAGCGCAAAAGCGTACGCTTGAGCAAATGCGTAAAATGGCTGGTAAATATACCGATCGTGAGCCTGTGGCAGAAGTGCGTAAAGATGAACCATTGGCTGAAGGCCTGGTCGGTGATGCATTAGAAGAGTCATTTGAAAAAGAACGTCGCGAAATCAAACGCGGTGCAAACAGCACGGGTGCTCGTGGTCGTCGTCGTAAGAATCAAGATGAGCGTGAAATCAAAAACCGTAAAAACGGTTTGCGTTCAACACAAGCCTCACAGCACAAGTTTGAAAAACCTGTCGAAAAAATCGTCTATGATGTTGAGATTGGTGAGCAAATTTCAGTTGCAGATCTTGCACAGCGTATGGCAGTCAAGGCTCGTGAAGTCATTAAATTACTGATGAAAATGGGTGAAATCGCTCGCGAATCAGATACCATCGATCAAGCGACAGCAAGTCTGATCGTTGAAGAGATGGGTCACAACCCTGTCCTTGTCAGTGATACCAAGGTCGAAGACGATCTACAAGATGCTGTCGATGAGCGCAGCAGTAACGTGCAAACCCGTCCACCTGTCGTCACTATCATGGGTCACGTTGACCATGGTAAGACCTCATTGCTTGATAAGATTCGCGAGACCAAAGTAGCGACTGGCGAAGCAGGTGGTATTACTCAGCATATCGGTGCTTATCACGTAGAAACCGATCGTGGTGTTATCACTTTCCTTGATACTCCCGGTCACGCAGCGTTTAGCGCAATGCGCTCACGCGGTGCTCAGGCAACTGATATTGTTGTACTTGTCGTCGCAGCTGATGATGGCATGATGCCACAAACGGCAGAAGCGATTGATCATGCACGTGCTGCTGGTACGCCAATCATTGTTGCTATTAATAAAATGGATAAGCCAAATGCTGATCCTGACCGTGTTCTCAATGAATTGACAACGAAAGAAGTCGTCACAGAAGAATGGGGCGGCGACACACCAATGGCCCGTATTTCAGCTAAGACAGGCGAAGGTATCGACGACTTACTAGAGTTTATTAGCTTGCAAGCTGAGTTAATGGAGTTAGAGGCGCCACTAGACGGTGCTGCACAGGGTGTGGTTATTGAATCAAGACTGGAAAAAGGTCGTGGCCCTGTGGTTAGTGTTCTAGTTAAGAAAGGCACGTTGAAACAAGGCGACTTGGTTCTAGCTGGTGAGCACTACGGTAAAGTACGTGCACTAACGGATGAGAATGGTCAACGTGTTAAATCAGCTGGCCCTTCTATTCCTGTAGAGATTTTAGGTCTGCCTGAAACACCTGCGGCTGGTAGTGAATTCTTAGTAGTAACGGACGAGAAAAAAGCGCGCGAAGTTGCGGCCTTTAGAACCAACCGTGAGCGTGAGCGTCAACTTGAGCGTCAAAATGCCATGCGTTTAGAAAGCATGTTCGATCAGATGGGTCAAGGCGATGTGTCATTCTTGAACATTGTATTGAAGACAGACGTACGTGGTTCACTTGAAGCACTACTAGCTGCCCTAAATGAATTGTCTACTGATGAAGTAAAAGTCAGAGTTATCAGTTCAGGTGTTGGTCCTATCTCTGAGTCTGACGTAACACTTGCAGAATCTAGCGAAGCGGTATTGTTAGGCTTTAACGTCCGTGCAGATGCCACCGCACGCCGTAAAGCAGATACAGCTAACATGGATATTCGTTACTATAGTGTCATCTATGGTTTGATTGATGATGTGAAATCTGCAATGAGTGGTATGCTTGCTCCTGAACATCGTGAGAAAATCCTTGGTGTTGCAGAAGTTCGTGAAGTATTCCGCTCTAGTAAGTTTGGTGCGGCTGCTGGTTGTATGGTGGTTGAAGGTACAATCTATCGCAACAAACCTATCCGCGTATTACGTGATGACCAAGTTATCTTTACTGGTCAATTGCAATCATTACGTCGCTATAAAGAAGACGTCAATGAAGTACGTACTGGTATGGAATGTGGTCTGGCCGTTCGTGGCTATGATGTCGAAGCTGGCGATAAGATCGAAGTCTTTGAAATTCAAGAGTTCGCCCGTACTATCTAAAGCCGCTGTTCGATAACAGAGTATGTAGCAATGCAATATGCCAAATGTGCTGAGCATGCTAGATACTCTGTCGATATTCAGCGGTACTTAGGCCTATCAGGTACACCCTGCTAGGCCTTTTTTAGCAAATATCATTACTACATTTTTTAGCAAACAGTTCTATATATTAATAACAATAAGCCCATTAAAGTAAGGTAACAACATGAACCAACGTCTACAACGCTTATCCGATCAGATCCAGCGTGAGCTTGCTGTTCTTATTCGTGATGAAGTCAATGATCCTCGTCTGACAGGCTTTGTCACAATCTCCAGTGTCAAAGTGAGCCCAGATTTAGGCTATGCAGATATCTATGTCACTATCATGGAGCCTGAGCTCAATGATGCCATGACTAAGACCAATCACGAAGAAAGCGTCAAAGTATTAAATAAAGCAGCAGGGTTTTTGCGTACTGAGCTGAGCCATAGCCTAAAAACACGTACTACGCCGCGCCTACGCTTTCACTATGATGAAGTGACTGCTCGTGGTAACTACATGATGGACTTGATTAATAAAGCCGTCAACAAAACTGAGCAAAACGAGAATGACGAGTAAGTTATTATTATGTCTATAACGTCTAAGCAACCTGATAAAAAAGCCAGCAAAGCACCTGAAAAAATAAAAGTTTCAGGGGTTATCTTGGTGGACAAACCCAAAGGTATGACTTCACAGCAAGTTGTGTCGAAAGTGAAGTATTTGTTTAAGTCACCGATACACGATAGCAAAAAGGCTGGTCATACTGGTACGCTTGATCCGATGGCAACTGGTTTATTGCCGATTTGCCTAGGCGAAGCGACCAAGTTTAGTCATTATCAACTGGATGCTGACAAGTCTTATCAAGCAACGATTTTGCTTGGTAGTCAAACCGATACGGGTGATGCAGACGGTCAAGTGGTGGCACAATCATCTATTCCAACATTTGATGATGTTTCATTGGCTACTATCGCACAGCAATTTCTGGGCCCTCAGCAGCAGATACCACCGATGTATTCAGCATTAAAAAAAGATGGCAAAAAACTGTATGAGTATGCCCGCGCTGGTATTGAAATTGATAGGCCACCGAGAGATATCATTATTAAGGCGATTGAGCTGCATGCGATTGATGATATACAGATTTGTTTGACAGTCACTTGTACCAAAGGGACTTACGTACGCGTATTAGCAGAGGATATTGCAAAAAAGCTAGGAACGCTTGGACATTTAACGGCATTGCGTCGCACGCAAGTCGGTAATTTTAGTATTGATGATTCTATTGCACTATCGGCTTTAGAAGACAAAGACTTAGATAGCCGACACTCTCAGTTATTGCCTGTCGATGCGTGTATTGATATCGATGCTGAGTTGGTACTGACCGAAGAACAGTGCGCGCGCGTACATATGGGACAGCGCTTAAACGTATCCGATAGCTTGATAGGTAAGCTTAGAGATTATGTTGCAAGCAATGCTGCTCATCAAATATCCCATGCCAGTGAAGCAGAAACCAATATTGCTGGTTCTGATATCGGTACTGAAGACAGCATGGACATCTCGCAGCCTTTACAGCACGAGTTAGCTGTTGATATACGCTTGCTAAATGAGCAAGGAGCATTTCTTGGATTGGGCGCCATTAGCCTCAATGGACGCTTACAGCCCAAAAAGCTTATCCAACGTTGAGGCTGTATTAATAAATGCTGATCAGTAGGCAACGGTTTTTGTCTGCTTTACTAATGGTTTACACTAATCACATACCGTCACATTTTATTGCAGGTTTCGCCTATGGTGAAACCTGTTTTTTTTATACAGTGTATATACCAGTTAAGGACAGCTGCATAAAATGAAAATGGACGACAATAATAACCAAAAAATAGAATTATAACCAAGGACATTTTCTAATAAGTATAAAACCAGTCAAGGGAAGACTATTAACGATGTATAACATTAATGAATGATAAAAATATTAAAACAAATGAATTAATACAAACTCAATGCTAAATACAAAAGGAAATATTATGAAAACGATCGCTTTTTTACTACACAATAACTTCGAGCAAGCAGAATATGAAGATGTGAATAACCAGCTAAAAAACAAAGGTTATAAGACGCTACTGATCACTACGAACGATGCTAAAGAAGTCCAAGCCATGCAGCAGGATGTAAATAAAGGTGATACCTTTACTGCTGATATCTTCGTAAAAGATGCAAATGTTTCCGATTATGATGCATTGGTATTGCCAGGTGGTACAGTGAACGCTGATACTATTCGTGGTAACAAAGACGCTCATAAGGTTATCAATGCCATTAACGACGCAGGTAAACCATTAGCTGTGATTTGTCATGCACCTTGGGCACTTATCAACACGGGCATTGCTAAAGGCAAAACACTAACCGCCTATCATACGCTGCAAACCGATCTAGAAAATGCTGGTGCGACGTACGTCGATAAGACTGTACAAGTCGATGGCAATTTAATTACTTCACGTAATCCAGATGATATCAGTAATTTTGTCGATGCTATCGACAAAGCATTGTCTTAAATTTTGCTTTATTTATTGAAAGATGAAAAATTAAAAATTCTCAACTATTTATAATTACAATTAAAGATATAATTACAATTAAGGAAAATATTATGTCTAACTCTAACCCAAATGATACTGAACTTGAGCAACAACGTGCTGAATCGGCAACGGCCGCTCTTAAGAGTCAAACTGAAGACAACCATACTGAAAACAGCGAAGCAGCAGCAGACCGCATTGCTAGTAATGTAAAAGATGCTAAAGAAGACAAATAGTATCTTTGTGTGTCATTCAGCCTAGAATGGTACAGCTGCATTTGGCTTTAGCTTAGTAGCAATAATTATTTTAGTATTGGTAACTGTAAAATAGATATTTTGAAAAATAATAATGTAGGAGCTAACATGAGTAACTCAACAGATAATATGGATGCGCAAGAAAAAAAAATTCAGCAATTATCAGAAGACATTGATCCTGGTGAGGATGCTACTCCTGATAGTTTGGCAGAAGCCACCACAGCGTCACCACTTGACGATGACGAGCTAGGTGGCAATGCAACACAAGATGATATTAACAAATAAGCAAACATTGTCATCTGTTGATAAACTGTCCTCCCATTAAGGCCAGATCTAAATTTACAAGTTTTATGAAAAACTGCTGATAGTTCAGCAGTTTTTTGTTATAATTGCCCTCACATTTAAATCAGGTTTTGAATAATGTATGTTAGTTAGATCCACACCTTAACTAGGTGTTGACGTTGATAAATATAATGCATACGTTCAAACGTGTTAAATGGTCGTTATCTTTAACTGAATTTGTCGTACACTAGGTCAACTCTAGTAATGCAGGGTTGTCCTGAATGGCGCGCAAGTTATTTTATTTACTATTCTACTGCTTTTAATCTGACTCAAATTGTAGTCCGTTTTTAAAGTTTTTAGCATTGCCGGAGATATTTATGCTAACTAATACCGATCGTGAACAAATCATCGCTCAATACCAACGTGGCGAAAACGACACTGGCTCCCCAGAAGTTCAAGTAGCTTTGTTGAGCGCTCGTATCAACGATTTGCAGAATCATTTCAAAGAACATAAAGCTGACCATCATAGCCGTCGCGGTCTTATCCGTATGGTTAACACGCGTCGCAAATTGCTTGATTACCTAAAAGGTAAAGATCTTGGTCGCTACACCACTCTTATCAGTCAGTTAGATCTACGTCGCTAATCTAACGACAATAATACGAGTGGGTGGTAAAACAAAGGACGCCATTATATGGCAGAATCTTAAAATTTTTGCTAACCGCTTGGAACTTGTTTGTTGTTATCGATAAAATAGATTTTTCTAAAAACGGTGTGGAATAGTTTCACGCCGTTTTTTTATGCTTATTCATTTTGAAAGCTATGTTTAGATAGCACCATTTGTCTAAAACACATCAATGTCGACAAACATCAGCTACCAAAAATAATGATAATGATGCTGATTGGGCGTTAAAATCAGTATTTCCTATCGATAACGGCTCTGTTCTGCAATTAATTGGTCAATGGCTATAAATCACTGTAAAATAATGCCTTGTGAGTTCGATAGTATATCTACTGAATATATAGCGACTACTGATAAAGTACTTGTCTCTTAGCTTACTGCGTAAATAGCTGATTCTTGAGAGCGTAGACATAGCCTGGACGGTCTTTAGCGCCGAAGTCTTTTGACTTAATGTCTGTTTGATAGTATTTATAGTAAAGCCAAAATTGAACGACCAAATATACATAATAGTACGATGTCTAGCACGAAAAGATATATGAAATAATTAGGTAAAGTTATTGGCATTGATTGAGATGATTTCTAATAGAGAGATTGTCAGTTAATGACCATATACACAGAATTTTAATGACAGATATCAGGTTTTTCAAAGCTGATATCACTTTTGTCAGTCAACATTAGGAAGATTATATGACAATGTTTAATACCATTAAGCGTGAATTTCAGTACGGCGATCAGCAGGTCGTTATCGAGACAGGCCGAATTGCCCGTCAAGCAAACTCTGTATTAGTACATATGGGTGGCGTGACCGTACTTGTCGCAGCAGTCGTAAAATCAGAAGCCAAAGAAGGTCAAAACTTCTTTCCATTGACCGTAAACTATCAAGAAAAAATGTACGCTGCGGGTAAAATCCCAGGTGCTTACGGCAAACGTGAAGGCCGTGCGAGCGAGTTTGAAACGCTGACCTCTCGCTTAATCGACCGTCCGATTCGTCCGTTATTTCCTGAAGGTTATGTAAACGAGATTCAAATTACTGCCACCGTCGTGTCATCAGACAAGACGCAGCACGCAGACATCGCCGCGATGATTGGTGCATCAGCGGCATTGGCAATCTCAGATGCGCCGTTTAACGGTCCTATCGCTGGCGCACGCGTTGGCTTTATCGATGGCGAATACGTGCTAAACCCAACGCTTGAGCAGCTAGAAACCAGTGACCTTGACCTTGTGGTTGCGGGCACCAAATCAGCAGTATTGATGGTTGAATCAGAAGCAGCAGAGCTGTCAGAAGACCAAATGTTAGGCGCAGTCTTGTACGGTCACGAGCAGCAACAAATCGTCATCGACAACATCGTTGCCCTTGCTGAAGAAGTGGGCACACAAAAGCAAGAATTCACCGCGCCTGCTGCCAATGCTGAGCTAGAGTCTGCGGTAAAAGAACAGTTCGGCGACAAAATCGCTGAAGCCTACACCATCACTGAAAAGCAAGAGCGTTACGCGGCCCTTGATGAGATTAAGCAAGCCATCATTGAGAGCCTAGCAGGTGATGCTGAAGCGGACGACTACAGTGACAAAGTGTCTGAGCTCAAAGACATCTATGAAGAACAAAAATACCGCACCGTGCGTGACAATATCTTGTCAGGTAAGCCGCGTATTGATGGTCGTGATCTTGAGACGGTTCGTGCACTTGACGTACAAGTGGGTGTTCTACCATATACACATGGTTCAGCACTGTTTACCCGCGGTGAGACGCAAGCATTGGTGACAACCACGCTTGGTAACACCCGTGATGTCAATATGATTGACTCACTAGGTGGCACGATTCGCGACCATTTCATGCTGCATTACAACTTCCCACACTTTTCAGTAGGTGAGACGGGTCGTGAAGGCGCGCCAAAGCGTCGTGAAATCGGCCATGGTCGCCTTGCACGCCGCGGTGTACAAGCGATGCTTCCAGATAGCGAACGCTTCCCATACGTCATCCGTGTGGTATCAGAAATCACTGAATCAAACGGTTCATCTTCTATGGCGTCTGTTTGCGGTGCAAGCTTGGCGTTGATGGATGCAGGCGTACCATTAAAAGCACCAGTTGCTGGTATCGCGATGGGTCTGGTTAAAGAAGGCGAGCGTTTTGCTGTCTTGTCAGATATCTTAGGTGACGAAGATCATCTAGGTGATATGGACTTTAAAGTAGCCGGTTCTAAAAACGGTATCACTGCACTACAGATGGATATCAAGATTGAAGGTATTACCCCTGACATCATGGAGCAAGCGCTTAAGCAAGCCCACGCTGGTCGTATCCATATCTTGGACGCAATGAACCAAGTATTGCCTGAGAGCCGTACTGAAATCAACGCTCATGCACCAAACTATGCCGTTATCGAAATCAACCCAGACAAAATTCGTGACGTTATCGGTAAAGGCGGCGCAACTATCCGTCAGCTAACCGAAGAGACTGGTGCGGTTATCGATATCGATGACGCTGGTACGATTCGTATCTTTGGTGAAAACAAAGCAGCGACTAAAGCCGCTATCGGTAAAATCGAAGCAATAACTGCTGAAGTTGAAGTTGGCAAAACTTATGAAGGTACGGTTGCTCGTATCGTCGACTTTGGTGCGTTTGTTAACCTATTACCAAACACTGATGGCCTAGTGCACATCTCACAAATCGCAGAAGAGCGCGTAGAAAATGTATCTGATTATCTGAAAGAAGGTCAGGTCGTTAAAGTGCTTGTGCAAGACGTTGATAACCGCGGCCGTATCAAACTGACGATGAAAGGTGTTGAGCAGAACTAAGGCTCAGTATTTGATGTAGTTTGATTCATAAAAACCGCCTTGGGATGCTCTTATGAGTGCCCAAGGCGGTTTTTTTATGGGCGCAAAAAAATGATGACTGGCTAGAGAGCCATTTATAAATCAATGCTTTTGGGCATATGTATATCGATACGCAGTTTTGGTAGGTCTTGTAAATACGTGGTCAATAATGGCAACGTATCAGTCTGCCAATCTAGAGGTAGCGAATTTATACTCCCATTTTTATTAGATATAGGATCGCGAGGATTATCGGAGATAAGCGGACGAGCGAGTAGCGCAACCCTACGGATACCCTGATAGCGTATGAGCGGAATTAATTTCTGCTGTAGGTCAATCAAAGCCGCGATGAGCCAACGCGACCGCGCAGGATGGTATGGGTGGTTTGATACAGCAAGGTTGGCGATATAACTTGGTTGATTGCCGTTACTACTGATGCCAAGACCAGATTGCTCACGTGTGCGCTTATACAGTAAGCAGCTGCCAACACTCAGACTGCCATCACGGCACACGCTATGATAATGATGATAGTTATCAGGAAACAATGTTTTGGCTCGCGTGAGCACAGGGTCTAGAATGACACCAGCGTTATTGACAGGTAAAACAAGCAGCTGTGCATTGCTATTTAAAATAGAGGCATGCGTAAGTTGCAGAATCGCCATTATAGACCTCTTTGTGAAAATCCTACGTTTATTGTGTCTCTGTACTAGTAGAGCTATCCGCTTCTAATTGTGCTATTTGCTGTTCAAGTAGAGCGATTTGTTCTGCTTTCATATCGGTTAGCTGTTTATTCATTGCCAATTGCTCAGCAGCCAACTTTTCTTGTTCAGCTAAGCGTTTACGTTCATCTTCTAAACGATCAATTTCTTCTTTGGCTAAGCTGTCCGTCTTTGGCAGCGGTGCATTTAAGATAGCTTTAGGGTTTCGCGTTTCAACACCCTTATTGTCGTCTGCACTGGCGCTTTCATCAGTGAAACTGCTGTCAGTGAGTACAGTGTCAGGCTCATCAGTTATGATGTGTGGAGTCGAAGCCGCTTGAGCAGCCTCGGTTTGCTTATTCATCGTAGTTGATTGAATGATAGGTGAAACCACTTCTGGCTCGGGTTTTACCCAAAGTAAGTAACCAACAGCAATGAGTATCACCGCAAAAATAAGGATAATCCAAACTCGTCGGCCAGCTGTCGCAGATGTTGCCCTAGAAGGCTTGGTCGATAAAGGGCGCATTTTTTTACGGTTCATATTATGATCGATTTGTGTCAAGAATATAAGTAGACCTACTATAGCAAACTCAAAATAAAAAGCCTATCTATTGATAGATAGGCTTAAGTCAGTATGAAATAGTGAGTTGCTTAGGTGGTAGTCTAGAAACAACACTGGATAACTAGGGTTTGAACTTGACTGTACCACTGGTGCCTGTTGTCATGGCATCGCGAGCAAGCTGATCCTCAAGATGGTTTTTGGCGCTGATGGCATCAGGGTCAGGGCGATGTTCCGAATGTCCGCATTTTGTGCATTCGATGTATTCATCTGGCGCTGGCGTAACAATATTTATCTGTACCACAGCATCCATCTCCTGGCATTTTGGACAGCGCACTCCTGCTAAAAATCGACATTTAGGGCTTGATGACTGATAGCGCATTTAGATAGCCTCGCGTGTTGTTTGAGCATTTGCAGCATCAGTGTTTTTTGCATCAGTGAAACCGTTATGGCGTAGCAAGGCATCTATGTTCGCACTACGGCCACGGAAGTTTTCGAAATTGGTTTTGGCTGGAAAACTGCCTCCAACAGACAGGATCGACTCACGAAAAGCTTTACCCGTTGCTGGGTTAAAAATACCGTCTTCTTCAAACTTACTAAACGCGTCAGCTGATAGCAGCTCAGCCCATTTATACGAGTAATAACCTGCAGCATAGCCACCTGCGAATATATGGCTGAAGCCATTGGCAAAGCGGTTATAGTCAGGTGTTTGCATGATAGCGATATCGCTACGCACGGCATTTAAAGTCGCTAAGATACCCTCATAATTAAGTGCTGGTGTATGGGCATGAATCAGCAAATCAAACAGCGCAAACTCAATCTGGCGCAGCGTTTGTAGGCCGCTTTGGAAGTTTTTGACAGCCAATAGTGCATCAAGTTTGTCTTTAGGCAATGGCTCGCCAGTGTCGACATGACTGCTAATAAGGGCAATGCCTTCAGCATCCCAAGCCCAGTTTTCCATAAACTGACTAGGAAGCTCGACGGCATCCCATTCGACGCCATTGACACCCGCGACATCACCGACCGTCACTTGAGTTAACAAATGATGTAAGCCGTGACCAAATTCGTGGAATAAGGTCAGCACCTCATCATGGGTCAATAAGCTTGGCTTGCCATCAAGTGCGGGCGTAAAATTGCCAACCATGAAGCAAACAGGTAGCTGCTGATGGTTTTGTTCCTCGTAACTGTAACGAGATTGAAAACCACTCATCCAAGCACCGCCGCGCTTGCCGCTACGAGCAAACAAATCAAAATAAAATCCGCCAATCAATTGATCATCAGCATCAAACAGTTGGTAAAAACGTACGTCATCGTGCCAGCGTGATACAGAATGATCATCTGCACCCTCATAGCTTTGCTCTTGTACTGTAATACCATATAGACGTTCGACAATGGCAAACAAACCGCTCGTCACTTTTGGCAGTGGGAAGTAAGGACGAATCTCTTCTTGTGACAAGCTAAATTCACTTTGTTTTACTTTCTCAGCGATGTAGGCGCTATCCCAAGGTTGCAATTCATCAATGCCATAATCCTGCGCACACCTCTGTAACTGTGCTAAATCTTTCTGCGCGGCTGGGGTCGCTTGAGTGGCCAAGTCACGTAAGAATGTCTCTACCTCTGAGACACTGTCTGCCATCTTAGTCGATAGGGATACTTCAGCATAATTATCAAAGCCTAATAACTTGGCCTTTTGCTCACGTAAGGCGAGAATTTGACTCATGATATCAGCGTTATTGAGCGACTCTCCCTTAGCATTGGTATGGGTGTCAAATTCAGAAGCGCGCGTGACATAAGCGTGATAGAGCGTTTCACGCAAGCTGCGGTCATCAGCGTGGGTCATCACTGCTAGATATACAGGAATATTCAAGCTTGCGACATAATAAGGCGTCGGAAGCGCGTCTATATCTGTTTGACTCAGGGTGCCATTAGCAAGCGCACGCGTTTTGTACTGTGCACCTGCATCTGCCAATAGCGCCAAACCGCTCTCTGTTAAGCCTTTTAGCTGACTTTCTTCTAAAGGCAATGCAAAGGCTTGGGTTGCATCCAAAATATGATCTGAGAATGTCGCAGATAAGGTAGATAGCTCGCTTTGAATAGCAGCAAATTTATCTTGCTCAGTCTTAGGTAATGCCACCCCTGATAACTCAAAGCTACGTAGTGCCAGCTCGATCGCCCGCGCACGTGCCGGCTCAAGTGCCGCAAAAAACTCGGTATCATCGGCGATCGTTTGATAGCGGGTAAAAAGTGGCTGATGTTGACCAACCCGCGTCCCGTAAGCCGATAACTTGGGCAGTAGCTCGTGGTGGACATGACGAATCTCATCGTTACTCATCACGCCATTGAGATGAGATAAGATTCCCCAGCTACGATCCAGCGCTAGATTGATATGATCAAACTGCATCACATCTGCCAGTGCTTGCTCAGCGCTTAATTTTGCAATGCCAGTACTATTGTCAGCCCCTGCCGTCAAGTTATCTAAGAAACTATTGGCATCGTCGATAGCATTGATGACTTGGGTTTGTAATGTACTTGGCGCAGCATTGGTAAAATCAACAAGGCGCAAATCTGAAGAAGGAAGAGACATAAAGGTATCCGATATTAATGATTATTATGAAAGAAACATTGGGCAAACGTAGCTTTTAAATCGCGCTTGATACGATATAACTTTGCGATGTACTACGATTCGCGCCATTTAAAATTTATATTTAGTTATATAAAAGATGGGTTCATTTAGTCAAAATACAACCTGAGTACTTATAAACTAAGAGTGAATGCTTAAACTAAAAGTGAATGCTCAAAGGAAACGACAAATAATATAGTAAGTTGAGATGTCAGAAATCTTTAACAATACAGAGTGCTCTACTTACAAAGTGCTATCATTTGCTTGCAAATTAACCCTATAGCGAGCTTAGGGTAGCTGATAGCATCAAGATAAAGGAATTTAAAAATTGTACGCCGATCAGGCGTACAGATAGACAATGGACAAAAAATATTGATGAATTGACAGAATAATTCGTTGTTTACCGACAATGATTAGAGCTGCTATTAATAATAAATAAGGCAAGATGCCCTGACATTGTACTCATAAAAGAATGTATAAAATCGACAGTAAATGATAATAAAACAAGGAGCAATATATGAAAGCGACTCTTAAAAGCTTACGTGAAACCAAAGCCAATCCAGCGGTAAGTATCTTTGTTAAGACCCACCGCGCGCATCCAGCTAACGAGCAAGATCCTATCGCTCTAAAAAATCAGTTGAAAGTTGTCGAAGACCGCCTAAATAAAGAATATGATAAGAGCACAGCGACGACTATTTTAGATAATATTCATGCAAAGACCAAAGAATTAAATCATAACTATAATCTTGATACTTTAGCGATATTTGCTAGTACAGATGATGTGCAAATCGTCCGTATGCCAATCGATACGACCGAGCGCGTTGTCATATCAGACAGCTTTGCCACTCGTGATTTGGTGCGTGATATGGCCAGTGCGGTACATTACTACACGGTTGTCCTAACCCGCGATAATTCTCGTCTGATTGAAGCATCAAATGATCGCGTCATTAGAGAGTTTGATAAAGATGACGACATACAAAACAACATGGAAAATATCCAGTTTCCTGTTGAAAATAACGGGCTGTATACCACAGGTGACGGTGGGTCAGATCGTTCATCAAATAATGAAAGCAGCCACTTAAAAGAATACTTTAATCAAGTCGATAAAAGCGTACAAGAGCTATGGGGTGAGCACAAAATGCCACTCGTGATCGTTGGTGACGCCAAAAACATCGGTTACTATAAAGAAGTCTGCGACCGTCCAGACAACATCATTGCTACCGTGTCAAATGTTACTAATTTAGAAGATGGCAGCGCTCAGCATATCGTTGATAGTGTACAAGAAGCGGTAGAAGAATACCGTACATCATTACATCATGCTGCTTTGGGCGAAATCGATAAAGCCCGCGGTGCGAATATGCTGCAGACTGATCTGCAGGAAGTATACCGTAGCGCTTTCCAAGGCGCTGGCGAGACCCTTTATGTACGTCGTGGCTATATCCAATCTGCCAAAATTGATGAAAAAGCGCAAACTCTAAGCCTTGTAAGCGACGCTAGCGCAGAAGGCGTGACTGATGATGCGATCGGTGAAATCATCGAGCATGTCATCCATAATGGTGGTAAAGCTGTATTTATGCCACAAGATATCATGGGTGAAGATCAACCAATCGCGTTGGTTACTCGTTACTAATTTAACGATGATCTAACAATAACACCTACGTGCGATATTCATTTATGAATTGGCCATCAATAATGCATAGGTGTAATATGAGAGCATTGGTTCGATATGAGCCAGTGCTCTTTTTATTTCTTTCATTACTATCACTCTGGGTGTTATCGTAGCTGAGCTATTGATTTTTACTCCATAAATATTGAGCGTACAATTAACCAAATTATGACTACCACCTCTTTTGTTTTGACCAGCTACAACATTCACAAAGGCATGTCACCACTAAACCGTCAGGTGAAAATGCAAGGTATTGCTCAAGCGCTAGAAACTGTGGGTGCTGATATATTGTGTCTACAAGAAGTGCAAGGGCAAAACCTTAAACGCAATATGCAATATAACGAATATCCCAATCAGTCTCAGCATGAATGGTTTGGCGAATTTTTGGATTTAGAAAATAGCTATGGCAAAAACTCAGAATACGAGAATGGTCATCACGGCAATGCCGTATTAAGCCGGTTCCCATTAGACCCAAAGCACAATGTCAATATTACCGTCAATAGGCTAGAGCAGCGCGGCGTCCTGCATTGTGAAGTGCAGCCTATCGGTTGGGACAGACCAGTTGTTGTACTGTGCGCGCATCTAAATCTGTTTGAGCGTGACCGTATTAAGCAGTATCAGGCTATCAGCGATTATGTAAGAAATGAGATTGCACCTGATCAGCCGCTCATCTTGGCAGGCGATTTTAACGATTGGAAAAAAATGTCTTGTGACAAACTGGCTACCGAGCTTGGTATGATAGAAGCATTTAGACATTGTCATGGCAAATTGCTACCGACATTCCCAGCAAAACTGCCAGTGCTCAGTTTAGATCGTATCTATCTGCGTAATTTGGTTGTCAAAGACGCATGGGTACATGGTGGAAAGCCGTGGTCATCACTCTCGGATCATTTGCCGATTAGTGCAGAACTGATGCTGCCTTAATACTTTCTTAATACTTGGTGGTGATGTGCTCGGATGCACTGCCTTGATAATCTATCGAGACTAAAACATCTTTTTAGCAAAAATACTATCGACTAAAATCGCCCCTTATGAAATAGTCATCTAACTTGAAACAAATAGTAAGCACTAACTAATAAACAAAATATAAGGATATTCTGCAATGGCAACGCCAGCTACTAATGACAACTATCAGCAACCTCAACTCCCCAATACCCAGCACGCTGCCCTGATACGTGAATTCGGTGAACCAGAAGTAATGATATATCAGGATGGTGTCGACATCCCTGAATTACAGGACGATCAGGTATTGGTCAAAGTCGCCTATGCCGGTATCAACCCTGTCGATTATAAAACCCGCCAAGGCAAAGGGTGGGGCGCAGAAAATATACAAAAACAAAAATTCGACAATAACCAGCCTGCTATTTTAGGGTTTGATGTATCAGGTACAGTGGTTGATAGAAACAGCGATGAGTTCGCTATTGGAGATCGCGTTGCCGCCTTGACCTTTACTGGTGGTTGCTATGCGCAGTACGTGGCGGTAGACACCAAAATGCTTGCCAAAGTGCCAGAGAATGTGACATTAGAGCAGGCAGGGGCATTGCCGTGTATCGGACAAACAGCGCTACAGTTTGTGGAATTTGCAGATATCAAAGAGGGTGAGCATGTCGTGATCAATGCACCAGCAGGCGGCGTTGGTCATTTGCTGATTCAATTATTAATGCATGAGGTTGCTACCAATAATATCAAAGTCACAGTCATTTGCTCACCAGAAAAATATGCCAAGCTCGGTGAGCTTATCGATACTGACAAGCTGGCAGGCTGGATTGATTATACCAAAGACGAAGCGTTCCCTGACTTGCAAGCCGACGTACTACTTGACTTGGTTGGCGATGATGCTGGCGTGCGCGCCCTGAGTGTGCTCAAATCCGGTGGCCGAGTCAATGTGTTGCCCACTATTTGGGTCGATAAGCTCAAAGAAGCTGGCAAGGAGAAAAACCTAGAAGTATCAGGGTATAAGGCGCAGCGTAGTGGTGATGATATGGCGCGTGTTTTACAGCAAGTCGCTGATGGTCAATTAACCTTAAAAATCCAAAAAATCTATCCTTTATCAGAAGTGGTAGCCGCGCACCATGAGCTACAAAAGGGTGATGCCTTTGGCAAGATTGTCCTTGCTGCTTCTGAATAACAAACTCCAGTCTGTCGTTAGAAAGCAGTAGCATCTTTTACGTACTTCATAAAACTCTACAAGAATGGTGTCTCTGAGAACACAACAGGCCTACTCTCTAATGTTGTCTGCTGTAGGATAGTGAGAGACACGCTGATAAATGAAGTAATAACAAAGGATGTTCTATGACTATGAATAAAGACATTGAAAATAAAGATACAGAGAATAAAAAACAGACAAAAAAGTCATGGATCATGTCGCCTATGAAGCGCAAGTGCGTGAGGAAATAGAAGCATGGAAAAACCCTGATAAAGGCGTTTTGGACAAAGCTTTTGTGGTCCTTAATACGCCTATTGTCGCGGCAGGTGATGCATTAATGGATGTGCCGCAATTCGGCGATGCCTTAAAAAAAGCAACTGAGCAAACCATCAGTACTTTGAGTAATGCCGCCAATTGGACATTGAACACTCAAGGCGTTATCGAGAGCTATCAAGAGGAGCCTGATATTGAAGGCTCGTCAATCAAGACGCTTTCTGATATCAAACATCTACCAATTGCGGTTGTCGATAAACAAGTCAAGCTGCTCAAAAGTAAATATGTCGCGCTCACCAGTGCGCAAGGCGTGACGACAGGGGTGGTTGGCTGGGTAGGTATTCCTGCCGACGTCGTTGGTCTTATCACTACCAATCTACGCGCTATCGGAGAGTATGCGACTTACTATGGCTTTGACATGAATGATAAAGGCGAGCAGTTGTTTGCCATGTCTTTGTTGGCGGTGGCTACTTCTGCCTCTGCTGAAGCGCGCAAAGCATTCATGCGGTGGGTGCAGTAGTGGCAGGTGGCGTCAATGCCAACTATACGGCCAATGTCTGCGAAGCGGCGCATCAATGCTACCGTGAACGTTTTTTAGATCGCATTGCATAGGTAATCGTTTACTCAACCTGACCATGGCAGTTTTAGCGTGCAAGCATTTGACGAAATGTCAGGCTAATCCGTCCAGTATCGACTGTTTTTGTTTTCGTGATTGTATGCTTCCAAAAGCGCTGTGTGTCTCCATGCATGACAATTAATTGTCCAGACTCAAGATAAAGCGCGACTTTTTCTTGAGTTTTTTTGTGCTTAAAGACAAATTTGCGGGTGGCACCAAGGGAGAGAGATGCAATGATTGGTTGATGACCGAGCTCTTTTTCATCATCGGCATGATAGCCCATGCCATCAGTGCCAGTTGGATAATAGTTGAGCAAGCAGGTGTTGAAATGTGCTGCAATACCGATGTCTGCCAACGCTTTTTCTACATATTGTTTCACGTGGAACACTATATCTGACCATGGTACTGTTTGCCGCGTATGCCCTGAATACTGATAGTCTGCATCCGCGTCTCCCATCCAGACAATTTGGCGAGTCGTCACATGAGTTTTACCAAATAACGTCACTATATCCGATTGCCAAGGCAACTCATTTAGCAACGTATTATAGAGGACATTGGCATCGTTTATGACTATGCCTAGATCGTTTACATTACCATCATAGGGCAATATATTATCTGTGGGTGCGGGCGCAAAAAGGTCAGTCATAGATCAATAGTTATCTCTCATTATTTGCTGCGTTGATAGTGCTCTTGAATGATCTGAGCACACAGTTTGGGCGCTTCCATTGGCAGCAGGTGACCATAGTCTAGCAATGAGATGATGCTGCTATCAGGCACAAATTTTTGCCATTGTTGTCGTACCTTATCATTGATGAATAAGGTAGGCTTACCGGTAATCAGCGTATAAGGGCAGCGTAGTTTTTTGAGCGCGGCATCGATATGAGGGGCGCTAAAATAGTTGGCCAGCTCTTGCTCTGGAGCAAACATCAAGCTGTAACTTCCATTTGGATTTTTGCTCAAGCTCTGTTCGGCAAATATCTGCAAGTGTTCATCACTGATTCGTCTATAAGCACGCTGCGCACGCAAGTTGTCATAATGAGCATCGACACTTGGCCACGTAGATTGCCGATTTACTGTGCTTTTGAAAGGCTCACGACTCAGCAGGATAGAGCGCGGTAACAGATTATACAAAATAGCTTGGTTTTTGGTGAATGTGACAGGCTCTATCAGATATAGCTGCGAAAACAGCTCTGGACGTTTGGCTGCTGCCATGGCTGTGGCGGTTGCGCCTTGTGAATGTCCGATACCGACGACAGGCTTATCTTGTGTTTTTTCTAAAAACTCAATAAGCAGGTCAGCATCTTGCTCACGCGTTAGACGACGGCTGTGCGGTTTGTCATACCAATAGCCACGCAGGGCAAGTGAGCTGATATCAAACTCAGTTGCCAGCTCATTTAGCAATGGCGTATAGGTACCAACGGTGAAACTATTACCACCATAAAAATGCGCGGGTGTGCGGCGATGGTTATCTGTTTGAACTGACTGATTGAGCTGGCTAAGATGATAGTAACGTGCTTTTTTACCATCAAGATTGATGCTGTTTGTAAATGCTTCCATAAAATAAACACTTCCTTGTGATTTATTTTGATGGGTCTTAGTTGTCTTCACCTAAGAAACCACCGCTTTGACGTTGCCATAATTTAGCATAGACGCCATCGCGTGCGAGCAGCGCCTCGTGACTGCCTTGTTCAATAATACGCCCTTTGTCCATCACTACTAGTCGATCCAGTGCCGCAATGGTTGATAAACGGTGGGCAATGGCAATCACGGTTTTGCCAGTCATCATGTCGTTTAAGCTTTCAGTAATAGCAAATTCGATTTCAGAGTCAAGGGCACTCGTGGCTTCATCAAGCAGCAAAATTGGTGCGTTTTTCAGCATTACGCGGGAGATGGCGATACGCTGGCGCTGACCACCTGAGAGTTTGACGCCGCGCTCACCGACCTGGGTATCAAGGGCGGTGTTGCCTTTGTCATCGCTTAAGTCTTTGATAAAGTCCCATGCTTGGGCTTGCTTAGTGGCTTCAATAATTTCAGCATCGGTGGCATCTGGACGACCATAAGCAATGTTTTCACGGATGGTACGATGCAATAATGAGGTATCTTGGGTCACCATACCAATTTGCTGGCGCAGTGACTCTTGAGTGACCTCATCAATTGCCTGTCCATCAATAAAGATTTTGCCACTATCGACATCAAAGAAGCGTAGTAGTAAATTCACCAAGGTTGATTTGCCTGCCCCAGAGCGTCCGACCAGACCGATTTTTTCACCTGGTTTGATGTCCAAATAAAAGTCATCTAGCAGCTTCACACGGTTGCTCGCCAGTGCGGTACCTGCATTGTGCGCCTCATCGACGCGCGCGCCTTCATCATCGGCAGCGATCATATCCTCTTCGTAACCAAAATCAATATGATCAAAGACAATACGACCATCAGTGACCGTTAGTGTTTGCGCATTAGGTTTATCGACGATTTTTTGCGGGGCTGATAGAGTACGCATACCATCTTGTACCGTACCAATACTCTCAAACAAACTGGTGGTCTGCCACATAATCCAGTGGGTCAAACCGTTTAAGCGCAGTGCCATAGCAGTCGCTGCGGCAATCGCACCAACACCAACATCACCTTGTTGCCACAAATATACACCGATAGCTGCAGTCGAGCCAATCAGAGTCACACTGATGGCATGGTTGACGACCTCAAGATAGCTGACCCAGCGCATCTGTGCGTGTACCGTACCCAAAAACTGATTCATCGCGTATTTGGCATAACCCAATTCGCGCTGCGAGTGGCTAAACAGCTTGACGGTCATGATATTGGCATAAGCATCGGTGATGCGTCCTGTCATCAACGCACGGGCATCCGCTTGGACAATGGCCGTACGTTTGAGGCGCGGAATAAAGTACCACATGGAAAGCCCAAACAGTACAAACCAAACCGCAAATGGAATGAGCAGCAAGCTGTCCAGATTAAATAAAATCACCCCAGTAGTGACAAAATATACCACCACATACATCATCATATCGGTGATGGTCATCACTGTATCACGCACGGCCAATGCCGTTTGCATCACCTTTGCTGAGACACGTCCTGAAAACTCATCTTGATAAAACTGCATCGACTGCCCAAGCATTCGGCGGTGAAAACGCCAGCGCATCTGCATCGGAAACACGCCTTGGATCACTTGAAAATGTACCAATGACGATAAGGCAATCCAAAATGGGCTGAGGATTAACACAGCAAACATCAGCAGTAGCATGTCGCTTTTTTCTGCCCACAGTGTCTGCGGGGTATAAGCACCCAGCCAATCCACCAAGTTACCAATCCATGCAAACAACATGGCCTCATAGACCCCAACACCTGCGGAGAGGATCATAAATAAGAACAGCCAGCCACGCAAACCATGAGTACAGGCCCACAAAAACTTCAACAACCCCTTACGAGGCAATGGCATGGGCGTTTCTGGGAAGGCAGGAAGACGGGATTCAAAAAAACGAAAGAGAGCGTTCATAGGCGGCAATAATACGTCAAAACAGAGCGGTTTTGAGTCGTTACTTATGTTAATAAAATAGCAGGGTATTTTATCAAAACTTGGCAATCAGGCGTGCAGTAAATTGTAATTGATCCATGCATAGTGCTTTTGGTTGATACGTTATTGCCAATAACGCGCGTGGAAATACGGATAAATAGATTGCTGTCAAAAATATATTTTGCTACCTTCTAGACCGCAACTGGCTTAGTTGATCGAATGATGAGCGTTGTAATCATATTTTTTAATGAAATCAGTTGAATACAAAGCGGCTTACTTGATGCTGCGCCACCAGTGTATGGATAATAAATACCCAGTACTAGGGTTCAAAAGGTAGGCCTTAATGATGTATCTAACCATTGCGGTGCTGTGTAGCGTCGCTGTTTCAGTGCTTTTAAAAATACTACGCCAAAAGAAAATGGATATTCGTCAGACCATTGTCGCAGGTTATCCCGTCGCTTTTTTACTGACTTGGCTTTTATTAAAGCCCGATGTCGGCGCCATACATGCGCTAGACAGTGCTTGGGGCATCATCATCGCGCTTGGGATCTTGCTACCGGCCGTGTTTATTATCCTTGGACGTGCTATTGAGGCGGTGGGTATGGTGGCAACGGATGCCTCCCAGCGCTTATCATTGATTATTCCGATCATTGCCGCTTTTTTGCTATTTGGTGAGGTGCTGACAGGTACGCGTGTGCTGGGATTGGCACTTGGCTTTTTGGCACTAGGAGCACTGGTTTATCGACCACAGCAGACAGATACCCCTAAGCAAACAAAATACACACCGCTGTGGTTATTCGGTGTATGGGCGGGTTACGGCATCATCGATATCTTGTTTAAGCAGGTTGCCAAGCAGGGTACTGCTTTTCCGTTGACACTGTTTGTGAGCTTTGGAGTCGCAGGTTTATTATTACTCGTCTATCTGCTCGTCACTCGGGTGCGCTGGCAGGCAGACGCCCTTGTCGCTGGATTGCTACTTGGCGCGCTCAACATGGGTAATATTTATGCTTATGTCAGAGCCCATCAAGTGCTCTCCGATTCATCCAGTATTGTGTTTACGGGGATGAACGTGGGTGTCATCGCAGTCGCCACATTGATCGGAGTGGGCGCGTTTAAAGAACGACTCAATCGCATCAATTTGGTGGGGTTGCTACTTGCAGTATGCTGTGTGGGCGTCTTATTTTTGGCGTGAGATAAGTTGTCCAAGGAAGGATAAAGTAGAATTTTTAGCAAAGTTGTCACGTTTTCTATATAGGCATACTTATCATCCTATGATAAGGTCATCTACAAATAGCAGACCTTATATAGGTGATAGAAAGCTTGATTTATAATGTTTAATTTCACTCAATAAAAATAGGATGTACTTTCAATGGAATACGACAATCAGTTGCAGCGCATAAAAGACGGTTCAGGGTTTATCGCTGCGCTCGACCAAAGTGGTGGCAGCACACCAAAGGCTTTAGAGAATTACGGCATCAGCGGCGATGAGTATGAGAATGATGAGGCCATGTTTGATTTGGTGCATGAGATGCGTGCCCGTATCATGACGTGCGACTGTTTTGACAATGAGCGTGTGCTTGGTGCGATCTTATTTGAAGATACCATGGAGCGTGACGTCAATGGTAAGTCGACCGCCAACTATTTGTGGGAAGACAAGCAAATCGTTCCATTCTTGAAGGTAGATAAAGGTTTGGCGGAGCAGATGAGCGGCGTCCAAGTCATGAAGCCGATGCCTAATCTAGATCTGTTGCTAGATAAAGCCAAGAACTATCCAGTATTTGGTACCAAGATGCGCTCAGTCATTTATGAGCCAAATGTCGATGGTATTGAGCTCGTTGTACAGCAGCAATTTGATGTGGCCAAGCAAATCATCTCAAAAGGCTTGATGCCAATCGTTGAACCAGAGGTCAATATTGATAGTGCCCAAAAGCATGATTGCGAAGTGCTATTAAAAGCCAATATTTTGCGTAATCTGGAACGCTTAAATGACGAACAGCAAGTAATGCTCAAGCTGACATTGCCCGAAGAAGCAGGATTTTATCAGGAACTGGTCGACCATCCAAAAGTGCTCAAAGTCGTGGCGCTATCTGGTGGTTATAGCCGCACTGATGCGTGCGCGAAGCTCAAACAAAACCCCGGTATGATTGCCAGCTTCTCGCGCGCCTTTACCGAAGGGTTGAGTAAGCAGCAAAGCGATGAAGAGTTTGCCGATACCATCAATACGTCGATTGAGGAGATTTATCAGGCGTCGAAGGTTTGATATTACTAAATACATAAACTAAAAAAGCCCAAACCTGATAGTCAGGTTTGGGCTTTTTTATTATAGTAAAAAGCTTATACCTCTTTGTATAACTGGCGTCCTTCCTTGTTGTATTTTTCCATCATCTCAGCCATGCCTTGACGGACTTCTTCAGCACTGGCTTCGCCTACTTGTCCGACCAGTTCTGTATCGACTTTTTTGATCAAATGATCATCATCGCTTAAGTCGCCTGATTGCGGCGTTACCTTTTTATTGGCGGCATCTTTGTCCAGTCCTGCTGCATACTCACGCACGTTTTGCGTAATTTTCATGGAGCAAAACTTCGGACCACACATAGAGCAAAAGTGTGCCGATTTATGCGCATCTTTTGGCAAGGTCTCATCGTGATATTCGCGCGCGGTATCAGGGTCGAGCGCCAGATTGAACTGATCATCCCAGCGGAATTCAAAGCGCGCTTTGGATAGCGCATTATCACGCGCCTGTGCACCAGGGTGACCTTTGGCAAGGTCGGCGGCGTGTGCAGCGATTTTATAGGTAATAATGCCGTCTTTGACGTCTTTTTTGTTTGGTAGCCCTAAGTGCTCTTTTGGTGTGACATAGCATAGCATCGCGGTACCAAACCAGCCAATCATCGCCGCACCAATCGCACTGGTGATATGGTCATAACCCGGGGCGATGTCAGTCGTTAATGGGCCCAAGGTATAGAAAGGCGCGTCCGCACACAGATCAAGCTGCAAGTCCATGTTTTCTTTGATACGGTTCATCGCCACGTGTCCAGGGCCTTCAATCATCACCTGTACGTCGTGCTCCCATGCCACTTTGGTCAATTCACCAAGCGTACGTAGTTCGCCAAACTGCGCCTCATCATTGGCATCTTGCAAGCAGCCGGGGCGTAGGCCATCACCTAGACTGAACGCCACATCGTATTGCTTCATAATCTCGCAGATATCTTCAAAATGCGTGTATAAAAAGCTCTCTTTGTGATGCGCCAGACACCACTGCGCCATGATAGAGCCGCCGCGTGAGACGATACCTGTCAAACGCTTTGCGGTGAGCGGTACATAGCGGAGCAGGACGCCTGCGTGAATGGTAAAGTAATCCACACCTTGCTCGGCTTGCTCAATCAAGGTATCACGGAATATCTCCCACGTCAGATCTTCAGCGACGCCATCGACTTTTTCTAAGGCTTGATAAATCGGTACGGTACCAATCGGCACAGGAGAGTTGCGGATTAGCCATTCACGAGTTTCATGAATGTGATTGCCCGTCGATAAATCCATGATGGTATCCGCGCCCCAACGCGTGGCCCATGTCATTTTGGAGACTTCTTCATCAATCGATGAGCCGAGCGCTGAGTTGCCGATATTGGCATTGATTTTTACCAAAAAGTTGCGCCCGATAATCATTGGCTCAGATTCAGGGTGGTTGATGTTGTTGGGGATAATTGCACGTCCAGCGGCTACTTCATCACGGACAAACTCAGGGGTGATAATTTTGGGCATATTGGCACCGAAGCTCTCACCCTCATGTTGACGCATGTCAGTCAGTTCATGCTGCTTTTGCGTCTCACGTATCGCAATATATTCCATCTCAGGGGTAATGATGCCGCGACGCGCGTAGTACATCTGAGTGACGTTTTTCCCTGCTTTGGCACGGCGCGGTTTGTCAATATGAGCAAACCTGAGGTTGGCAGTGCTGATATCACGAGCACGTGCTTGCCCGTATGAGCTAGACAGACCGCTTAGTTGCTCGGTATCACCGCGCTCGGCGATCCAGTTTTCACGCAGTTTGGGTAGACCGCGGGTCAGATCAATCTCGACATTGGGGTCAGTGTACACGCCTGAAGTATCGTACACATAAAAAGGCGGATTGTGCTCGCCATCCTTATCACCCGTACCGCCAACTGGCGTATCCGTTAAGCTGATTTCACGCATCGGTACTTGAATATCAGGCCGTGAGCCTTCGATATAGACTTTGCGCGAGGCGGGTAGGATACGGTGTAAGTCGCGCGCGTCTTCTTCAAAGCGTGCATCACTGGCGGCGCGGTGGGCAGGTGTCTTTAGCGCGTCGGCTTTTTTATCGGCTTTGGTGTCTGATACGAGAGGTATGTTATCGGCTGGGTTGTGCGTTTGGACTTGTGATGGCGCTGAGGCACTGTCTAAAGAGGCATTGTCAAAAGAGCTGCTGTTTGAAATAGTCATATGCTGTCCTAGCGTGTTGGTTTTTGAATAAAAGCAACACCGCCAGTAGCTGCGGGGCAAACACTCGTCATTCAGACAAATTTATATTATCAACACCTAACAGCGAGCAAAGAAATTGTCGCGGTTAATGGTCATCAAATAGTGGACGCCGCTTTCTATCTTCTCTCGTTATCTACGTATGCGGCGTGCATCGTTAGACAATAGCGATGATAAAAAAGTATTTTTACGCGTCCGTTGTCATCAATAACAACGTGCTTAAGACTTCCCTGCGTCGGTACTAACCGCATCAGGTTCGGCGGGTGATCTCTCAGCGAATGTAGATAGGTGGCTACTTTTATCAATGTTTAACTATAAACGTTTAATAAAGTAGGCCAATGCTACATCGCACCCCGAGTCTGTCAGTGTTGTAAATCTTCTTCATACTAACAAAATTCTGCGTTAACGGCTAATGGAATTTGGATGAAAATATCAGGCGCTTATTTTGCTATTTAGCATGGATACAAAGAACAGGAGTTATTGATAGTAATTAAAATTCCTTGATATTACTGATACTTAGAGGCGATTGCTAAATATTGTGTAAAGCGAATGCAGGATTTGAGAGGTTGTCATTAAACTGTCATAAAGATTTGGCAAGATAACGCTCATGTCACAAACAATGCTTTTTTATATCGTTGTTAAATTTCAGGAGTCCTACATGCGTTATTCGTTATTAGCAGTGGCCGTTAGTTGTACATTAATGCTTACGGCGTGTAATAAGTCAACAGAAACGGCAGAACCAGCTGCTGATACGACCAGTAGCGCCGCTACCACGGCTGAAACCACCACGCAGACTCAGGCAACGCCTTCTGCTGACACGGGTTTCAAATCTGCTGAAAACATTGCCATGAATATCACAGGTGCAGGCGCATCATTCCCGCAGCCGATCTATGCCAAATGGTCTTCTGACTATAACGCTGCCACAGGTGGCCAAGTCAACTATCAATCTATTGGCTCATCTGGTGGTATCAAACAAATCCAATCAAAAACCGTCGATTTTGGTGCTTCTGATGCGCCATTAACACCTGAAGAGCTTGAAGAGTCTGGTCTTATCCAGTTCCCAACCGTGATTGGTGGCGTTGTGCCAATCGTTAACATCGATGGCGTTGAGCCAGGTCAGTTGAAGCTAGATGGTGAAACCTTAGCCAATATCTATCTGGGTAAAATCAATAACTGGAATGATCCTGCGATCAAAGCCTTGAACCCAGATTTGACTTTGCCAGATGCCGCCATCACCACAGTATTCCGCTCAGATGGTTCAGGTACGACGTTTAACTTTACCGATTATCTCGCCAAGGTATCACCAGATTGGAAAGACAGCGTTGGGGTTGATAAAACGGTCAAGTGGCCAACCTCTGCGACTGGTGCAGGTGGTAAAGGTAATGAGGGCGTCTCAAGCTACGTCAACCGCATGAAAAACTCTATCGGCTATGTGGAGTATGCCTACGCCAAGCAAAACAACATGTCACATGCCGCGCTTAAAAATGCCGCGGGCAATATCGTGCAGCCATCTGCTGAAACCTTTGCCGCCGCTGGTGACATCGATTGGTCACAACAAGAAGGCTTTTATAAAGTCATCACCAACTCTGAGACGGATCAAGCATGGCCAATCGCTGCTGCTACTTTCATCTTAGTACACAAGCAACCAGAGAATCCTCAGCAAGTCGCTGGCGTGTTGAACTTCTTTGACTGGGCGTATACCCAAGGTGATGATGATGCCATGGCGCTAGACTATGTCCCATTCTCTGATACAGCAGTGGCTCTATTCAAAGAGAAATGGAATGAGGTCAAAGGTAGCGATGGACAGCCTGTTTATAAGCCAGCGCAATAAACGATCTGTACAAGCTGCTTAATGACTTTTTGATTTCCTCTTAAGCCACTATTCTCCGGTAGTGGTTTGAGAGGTTTTATCACAGCAAATTTGACCAAAACACTAATCGCTATATTTCACGATAATCATTAGTCAAGTTGCGTTTGCTGTCATAAAACGAAATGAACACCCTGATTTTTTGAATTCACCCATTCAATGCTGAGACACTTATGACAGACTTAAGGTCCCAACTGGCTAAACAAAAACGTTACGACGCTTTATTTGTCAATTCTACCAAAGCGTTTGCCATACTCGTCCTCCTATCGTTAGGGGGCATTTTGGTGTCTCTGATTGTTGGGGCGTGGCCGAGTATCCAAGAGTTTGGTCTGGGGTTTTATAGCAGTAATAATTGGGATACGGTTTCCAATGAGTACGGGGCACTCGCGCCTATTTATGGCACCTTGGTGACGTCATTTATCGCGATTGTTATCGCTGTACCAGTCAGTTTTGGTATTGCGATATTTTTGACCGAAATGTGTCCAAAGTTCCTCAAAAAACCGCTTGGCATTGCCATTGAGCTGTTGGCAGGTATTCCTTCTATCATTTATGGGATGTGGGGCTTGTTTGTCTTTGCGCCTTTCTTTGGTGAGCATATTCAGCCATGGTTTATTGAGCATGTGGGCCCGCTACCTATCATCGGTAAGCTGTTTACAGGCGCACCCATGGGACTAGGGATGTTTACCGCGTCCTTGGTACTTGCCATCATGATTATCCCTTTTATCGCTGCCACCATGCGTGATGTTTTCTCTGTGGTGCCAGATCTACTCAAAGAGTCGGCCTACGGTATGGGTGCGACGACGTGGGAAGTGATGTTCAAGATTATCTTGCCTTATACCAAAGCGGGTGTCGTTGGCGGCGTGATTTTGGGACTGGGTCGTGCGCTCGGTGAGACCATGGCAGTGACTTTCTTGATCGGTAATGCGTTCAATATCAGCCCAAGTCTATTTACTTCTGGTGTGACCATCACCTCAGCATTGGCCAATGAGTTTGCCGAAGCGTCAAGTGAGCTGCATCTAGCATCTTTACTACATCTGGGCTTAATCTTGTTTATCATCACCTTCATCGTGCTGTCGCTGGCCAAACTGATGCTCATGCGCATGGATCACAAAGCAGGTAACCGATAAGCCTAAGCATGGTTATTGGATCTCGATTGATATTGATAAAAGATATGGGAAATAAATAGTATGGCTGCTAACAATGCGATGAATGCGCCCATGACCACCAAACCAAGCAGCGTGGGGCGTTACAACAAAAGTCTGTACAACAAACGTCGCTGGATGAATAAGCTGGGTTTGGGGTTTGCCATGACAGCCATGGTGTTTGGCTTATTTTGGTTATCATGGATCTTGGTGACGCTGTTTATTGAAGGCTTCCAAGGTATGGTGCAGCTGCCAATTTTTACCGCTGACACGCCGCCGCCGATGAGCCCAGGTGGTTTGCGCAATGCGATCGTGGGTTCTGCCATGCTGGCGTTTTCAGGATTGTTCATCGGTGCACCCATCGGGCTTATGACTGGCATTTATTTGTCTGAGTTTTCTAGAGGCAGTATGCTTGGCCAAGTGACGCGTTTCTTGAACGATATTTTATTATCGGCACCATCCATTGTCATTGGTCTGTTTATATATGCTTTAATGGTCAAGGGTCAAAATTTCTCTGGTTGGGCAGGCGCATTAGCATTGGCATTGATTGTCATTCCAGTCGTCGTACGTACCACAGAGAATATGCTGAATCTGGTGCCCAATAGCTTGCGCGAAGCGGCTTATGCACTTGGCACGCCCAAGTGGAAAATGGTGACGCAAGTGACTATCAAAGCTGCCAAAGCGGGACTGACGACAGGGGTACTTTTGGCTTTTGCTCGTATCACTGGTGAGACGGCGCCATTGCTATTTACCGCCCTCAATAATCAGTATTTCAGTACCGATATGGGTCAGCCAATTGCCAACTTACCCAATACCATCTATCAGTTTGCGATGAGTCCTTATGATAACTGGCACACACTGGCATGGGCAGCCGCGCTACTGATCACAGCGTCGGTCTTGGTATTGAATATTTTGGCAAGATTTATTGGCAATCGCGGTCAGGTCAAATAAAGACAGATATCGCTGCAAAAATACCAAGTATTTACTTATATTTATACGAAATACACTAAGCTAGGTTGGATAATATTATGAATGATGTCGTAAGCAAAGCCCGCACAGAAACAACGGCTGATCGCTTTAACAGTACAACAGACAGCTTGTTAAATAGGACCACGTCTCATAGTGCGCAATCGCAGCAACCCAATACTGCTGACTTCACCAAGCAAAGTATTCATGATATGCCCAAAAACATGCCCAAAGCAAAAATGGAAGTCCGCGATCTTAACTTCTACTACGATGATTTTCAGGCATTAAAAAACATCAATATCGATATCGCAGAAAAGAAAGTAACGGCGTTCATTGGTCCATCAGGTTGCGGCAAATCGACGCTGCTACGTACCTTTAACCGCATGTATGATCTGTATCCAGGAATGCGTGCAGAGGGCGCTATCAACCTTGATGGGCGCAATATTTTGGGCAAAGACATCGATGTCAACTTGCTACGCGCGCAGGTCGGTATGGTATTTCAAAAGCCAACCCCGTTTCCCATGTCGATCTATGACAATGTTGCCTTTGGTGTCAAACTCTATGAGAAGCTCAGCAAAGACGAGCTAGATCATCGCGTGGAGTGGGCACTAAAAAAATCGGCGCTATGGCCAGAAGTGAAAGACAAACTAAAAGCATCCGGCCTGTCGCTATCAGGTGGTCAGCAGCAGCGTCTGTGTATCGCCCGTAGTGTCGCAACCAAGCCTGAAGTATTGCTGCTCGATGAGCCAACGTCTGCGCTTGACCCTATCTCGACGAGCGCTATCGAAGATCTGATAGAAGATCTCAAAAATGACTATACCATCGCCATTGTTACCCACAACATGCAGCAAGCGGCGCGGGTATCAGACTATACCGTCTATATGTATCTAGGCGATATGATCGAGATGGGTGAGACTGATCAGATCTTTACCAAACCTACCCAAACTGCAACAGAAGATTATATTACTGGTCGCTATGGTTAGGGCCGATTAATTAGTACTGAAGAGCTAATACTGAAGTTGGGTCGTTTCACTCAACCAGCATATCGCGCTACTAAAATATAGATTTCAGGGAATACCTCTCATGCAAAGTGATAAGCATATCTCCAAAAGTTTTGACCAAGATCTTGATGAAGCCATCCGTCTGTTTTTGTACATGGGTGATAGTGCTGCCAACCAAGTAGCCAAAGCCATTCATGCACTTATCGATAAAGACGAGACACTGGCTCAAGAGGTCATCGAGATGGATTTTGATATCAACCGCATGGAGGTTGAGCTCGATGAACATATTTTATTGTTGGTTGCTAAGCGTCAACCTGCCGCAGGAGATTTGCGTTTAGTCATGTCGATCAGTAAAGGCGTGGTAGATTTGGAACGTATTGGCGATGAGGCGGTAAAAATCGCGAAAATGGCAAACAGAATCGCGGCACAAGGCAAATCGTCTTACGGTTATGCTGAGGTACAGCATTTGAGCAATCAGGTAAGACTGATGCTTAACAACGCACTAGAAGCCTTTAGTCAATCAAATGCTGAGCAGGCGTTTGAGGTCATGCGCAATGACAGTGTGGTCAATAACGAATATCAATCTGCCATTCGCGCGTTGATGACCTATATCATGGAAGACTCAAGACAAGTCTCAAAGGTTATCAATATCATGTGGATTTTGCGCTCGCTTGAACGTATCGGCGATCATGCGCAAAACGTGGCGGAGCTGGTCATCAACTATATCAGTGGTCAAGATGTACGCCATTCAGACTATGCCATGGTCGAAAAAGCAGTGCAAGAAGCCAATGATCGTCTGGCTGCTCGTCAAGTGAGCACGATGTCAGTCGACGACTACGAAGCTTTAGAAAGTAATGACGACTAATAACGCAGGCAAAATAGTCTTCTTACGTAAAAAACGCGCTTACTATAGCGCGTTTTTTATGGGCGTAATGCAGTGGTCTCAGCCTAGCTTTCTGGCGTCCAGCCTTGAGCGCGCTCATAGTCTTCATTATCCAAGAACTTATCACGTTGCTCGGTCAAGAATTTTTTAGCTTCAGGATCCATCATGCTCAAATGATTCTCATTGATAAGCATGGTTTGATGTTCTAGCCACTCTTTCCATGCCTTGTCAGAGACTGTGTCTTGTAGCTCTTGGCCTTTTTTGTTAGGGAAGGGCGGATGCGGCATTTTTGGTAGTTCTTGCTTGTATTTGCGGCAAAACACGGTATTGTCTTGGGGATTAAAAGTCTCAGTCATCAGGTGTTCCTTATTTATCATATTAGGCCATGCCATCAATTAGCCCATTAAATCATTTAGCGGTCTTAAAATGGCTACATCTTGTCAAACATCGTCAAAAACTTTGTGAATATACCGATATTCTCTGCAGTTTTTTCCTTGTTTGACTACCATTTATCTTATTTTAAGCCTCGCTATCTAAATGATGATATGCCCTAGCAGGCAAATTAAATAATCATATGAGCCTATGATAACGCTCTTGGTCAATTTAGCAAAGGGTATCTCGTGTCTGTTATTAAACAGACACAAATCTATAAGGTGTTATCAGCACGTCTTGCCTTTATTCTGATTTATCGTTTCATATCAGATAGACAAAGAAAGCGCGAAAAAAGGGCGGGTAGCTGATAGTAAGTTATAGTTAATTCAGTTTAAAAGAGATATAAGACAACCGAGCGCAGATGTAACTGTGATACTGCAAGTGAGGTTAACGCTATAGCTCTTTTATAGGGGATTGACTATAAATAAAAAACACCCGCATCAATAGCGGGTGTCAGATGTAGCGCGGTCAGTTCACTTATGCTTAAAACGATATGATCAAGCAAAGGCTTTTAAACGAGCGCGGCCATTGATTACGGCTTGCTTGACTTGGTTTGGCGCAGTACCGCCCAGGTGGTCACGAGCTGCTAGTGAGCCCTCTAGCGTGAGATAGTCAAAGACATCCTCACCGATGGCATCGCTGAATTGCTGTAGTTGTGCCAAGGATAAGTCACTGAGATCAACGCCTTCTTTAATGCCTAGTGCAACCGCATTACCCACCACTTCATGCGCATCACGGAATGCAACGCCTTGACGTACCAGATAATCGGCTAAGTCGGTAGCAGTAGCATAGCCTTTCATTGTCGCAGCGCGCATACTTTCTTTGTTTGGGACAATGTTGGGCAGCATATCAGCAAAGGCAAGTAGAGAGCCTGTTAGCGTGTCGACACAGTCAAACAAAGGCTCTTTGTCTTCTTGGTTGTCTTTGTTGTAGGCGAGTGGCTGGCTTTTCATCAGGCTGAGTAATGTCATTAGCTGACCAAAGACACGTGCCGCTTTACCGCGTACCAATTCTGGCACGTCAGGGTTTTTCTTCTGCGGCATGATCGATGAGCCAGTACAGAAACGATCCGGTATCTGCACAAAGTTGAACTGCGCTGACATCCACAGAATAATCTCTTCACTCATACGTGACATGTGCATCATCAGAATCGAGGCGGCGGAGGTGAACTCAATCGCAAAATCACGATCTGAGACGGCATCGAGCGAGTTTTGACAAATACCTTCAAAACCCAATAGCTCAGCGGTGATAGTACGATCAATCGGGAACGTCGTGCCAGCGAGTGCGGCACTACCAAGGGGCATCTGATTGATACGGCGGCGGGCGTCAATCAAACGTTCGGTATCGCGATACAACATCTCAAACCACGCCATTACATGGTGACCAAAGCTGACAGGCTGGGCGGTTTGTAAATGCGTAAAACCAGGCATAATAGTATCGGTATGTTGGTCAGCCAGGTCAAGCAAGCCACTTTGTAAGCGTATGAGCAGCTCGATAATATTATCGATCTCTTCACGTAACCACAAACGAATGTCGGTCGCGACCTGATCGTTACGGCTACGACCCGTGTGTAGTTTTTTGCCAACAGCGCCTATAATATCAGTGAGGCGTGATTCGACATTCATGTGCACGTCTTCGAGGGCGATTGACCAGCTAAACTCACCTGCTTCGATCTCGCGTAATACTTGATGAAGACCGTCGATAATGGTGGCCACTTCATCAGCAGTCAAGATATCGCATTCTTTGAGCATCGTTGCATGGGCAATCGATCCTTGAATATCGTGACGAGCAAAGCGTTGGTCGAAGCCGACAGAGGCGGTAAAGGCAGCCACGAAGCTGTCCGTCGCTTCACTGAAGCGTCCACCCCACATCTGCTGGCCCTGAGTGCTGGTAGGGCTGTTTTGTGCATCTTTGTTTGTTACTGAGACATTCGTGCTAGAATCAGAAGCAGATGAATTTTTACTTGATTCAGGATTACTAAGGTTTGAAGAATTGGCGTTCATATTGGTACAAGACAAGTCAAGAGAGTAAGAACTCAAGTATAGCAAATGATGAGGTTGCCTTACTAGCTACGCGCTTAGAGTTTTTTATTCCAAAACTCATGGAGATCATGAGGCCTTTGCAGTGGCTGACATATATTGCTCTTTGGTCACTGTTTCTCACAGTGATTGAGCGGCATGGTCTGTCCAGTTGGTCGGACTTTATCATCAATCTTGTTGCGCGAACCATACAAAACGGTTTGACCGTTATACCTGTATTATATTTGGTAGATTATCTGCGCCCTGTCTTCAAAAATGCCAGCATTCCGAGTGTGAGTGTGCGTATCGTCATGCTGATGATGTTTGCCGCGACGGTTTCTATGGCTTTAGTCGTTTTGGTTTTGATTAATATGGGTTTGATGGAATATGATCGTCAAGCTTTTATGACCAATCTGTTTTTCAATACCGTACTGACGGGCGGTTTTACCATTGTATTTTTATTATACTTTTTGCGTAGCTACCGTGAGCTTAATGCGCTCAAGCTATCGTTTGAATACAAATTGACCGCACAGAATGACTTAATAAAAACTCGCACCGCCCCGCACTTTTTCTTTAATACCATCAACACACTGGTCTCACTCATTGAGTCCAATCCGTCAAAAGCCTCTGCTTTATTACAAAACGTTTCGGTCTTATATCGTGCCAGTTTTAGCGGCGAACGTGAGATTAGCTTTGAAGAAGAAGTTGCGCTGTGTGAGCATTATCTAGCGATCGAGTCTAGCCGTTTGGCAGACAAACTCGAGGTCCATTGGGATTTGCCTGATGAAGATATTATGTATGATATGGTGATTACGGCGTTAACCTTACAAAGCGTACTGGAGAAAATGCTACTCAACGTGGTTGAGATGACCACTGAAACCATCCATTTTAATATTAAAGTCACTTGGGAGCAGCACAGAGTAGCTATTCAGATCGACGTGGAACTTCCTACAAAGACCTTAATCATTAACCATGATTTGCGTCAGCATATGGATTTTTATATTCAAGCGGATCGATTACGTGCGTACTTTGGTCAAAGTGCTGATATCCAAAGCACAGTGACTGGTAACCACATCACTACCATTATTGACTATCCCTTACAAGACGTCAGTTTATAATCTTTCCTCTTTTACCGTTTTTTATGATGTTCTCAGACACTATATTTTTATTATAAGATGTTGTGGCATATTTATTGCATCGTCTTTTATATCTATGTCTTTTATATCTATATGGTTATTGCGATTTTTATCTGGCAATTATTGACAATGAGTGGTTACTATCAAAAATATGATGCAGAAAATTTCACCATATTGAACTGACCAGTACATTCGTCATACCATCGAAACATATTCAGTAGAGTTTGGGGTGGGAGTTTATATGCGTATCGTAGTTTGTGATGATGAGCCTTTAGCGCGTGAGCGTTTGGTCAGAATCGTACAGGAATCAGGTCATGAGGTGGTTGCTCAAGCTACCACAGGGGCAGAAGCGATTGTCGCTGTAAAAACTCAGCAGCCTGACATTATATTATTAGACATTCGCATGCCTGAGATGGATGGGGTGCGCTGTGCCCAAGAGCTGGACAAACTTGATCATCCACCAGCCATTATATTTGTCACCGCTTACGATCATTATGCGATAGCGGCACTAAAAGCCAATGCAATTGGTTATCTGTTGAAACCGGCAAACAAAGACGAGCTATTAGAAGCACTGAACAAAGCAAAAAACCTAAACGCGGCGCAATTGAACGAAATTCGCAAGCTTGCAAATCCAGCGGCGCGTCCGATACGCGAGCATATTGCTGCTCGTACCCATCGCGGGGTCGAATTGATTAAGCTCAAAGATATCTATTATTTTGCGGCAGATCAAAAATACGTCAAAGTACGTCACAAAGATGGTATGGTATTGATTGATGAGACCCTAAAAGAGCTAGAGCGAGAGTTTGATGATCGTTTGTTCCGTGTGCATCGCAACGCTATTATCAATCTGAATTTTTTAGACTTTTTAGAAACCCTAGACGCTGGACAATATCAGATACGTTTTAAAGAAATCGATGAGACGTTAGCCGTGAGTCGTCGTCATCTGCCAGCCTTACGTGACAAAATCCAAAGCATGTAATAGGATGTTTTCAGAGCGACATAATCATCCCATATCATCAAACCCTTATTTATGCTTAAATAGGGGTATTTTTTTGCGCCAGCATTTACTATCTCTGATGTGAGTCGACCATTTTTTGTGGCAAGTTTTCCTAATCGCTTAGCACCAACTTAGCACTGACATTGTAGCATTTAGATTATAGTACCGAATTTATTGAGGCCCTTTATGAGCAATCTGCAGCAACCTGCTTTGACTACCTTAACCATCGCCACGCGACAGAGTCCTTTGGCTCTATGGCAAGCGGAGCATATTCGTGATCGCTTACTGGCGCTCTATCCTGAGTTGACAGTTGAGTTACTAAAAATTGTCACTAAGGGTGACAAGATTTTGGACACACCTTTGGCCAAAATTGGCGGTAAGGGTTTATTTGTCAAAGAGCTCGAGCAAGCATTGTATAACAAGCAAGCAGATATTGCGGTACATTCGCTAAAGGACGTACCGATGCAGCTGCCTGAAGGCTTGACACTAGGTGTCTATTGCAAGCGTGCTTCACCAACTGATGCTTTTGTCTCAAATACTTATAATAGTATTGATGAATTGCCGCAAGGTGCAGTTGTTGGGACTTCAAGTTTGCGCCGTCAATGTCAGATCAAAGCCTACCGCCCAGATCTACAGATCAAAACCTTGCGCGGCAATGTCGGTACGCGTTTGGGAAAATTAGATGCAGGCGAGTATGATGCCATTATCTTGGCGACCAGTGGCTTGCAGCGTATTGAATTAGATGAGCGGATACGTGGGCAGCTAGATATTGATGCCTGCTTGCCTGCCGTTGGTCAAGGTGCGTTAGCCATTGAATGCCGTGAAGGTGATGACGAGGTGTTGAAATTACTAGCGCCATTGAACGATGATAAAGCGCGTATTCGCCTTATCGCTGAGCGTGCGCTTAACCGTCACTTGGAGGGTGGCTGCCAAGTCCCGATTGCAGCCTACGCAGTGTTGCAGATGGCGGATGAAACCAGTGCGAATAACGATGACAATGGTGAAAACGGCAACAACGATAACAACGATAACGGTAATGTATTGTGGTTACGTGGTCGAGTGGGTAAAGCGGATGGTAGTAAGCTGTTAAAAGCAGAAAAGCGAGTGACATTGGTTGGTACACAAGACGAGCAAGAGTCGCAGGCAAATCAGCTCGGTATTGATGTTGCCAATATACTACTTGCTGATGGTGCAGGGGCTATCTTGTCAGCGATTTATCACGCTGAATAGCGTATTCACTTTGTCATACTGAGTCATTGATCCACATATCCACTGTTTGGTCGATGATTCAGTCCATTCTACAAGCCTTTTGTCGTGGTACATCTATGTCATCAACGTCAACTAAAGCTAGGTCTACTCATAAAACTCAATCCACTGATGGGTCGGTGCCAAAAATTGTCATCAATACGCGGCCGATAGCACGCGCTGCGCCATTGACGAATCATTTGCGAGCAGCAGGGTTCACGGTGGTTGAGATACCGATGTTGACGTTGCAGCCGCGCCCAACGACTGGCGATGACCTAGCATTGATGCGTGCGTGGCTAGCAGGTGAATATAAGGCTCTGGTCATCATAAGCCCAACGGCGGCCACTTCTGGGTTGAATGTTTGGCAGTCGCTTGTGTACAGTGAGCATGACGATAGTAGTTATGCGCAACCGGACAATAAAGCAGCCAACATAGCTTCTGAAGCTTTGGTAGCCCCAAGTCAAATCATTGCAGTGGGTCAAGCAACCGCTACGGCATTGACTCAAGCCAATATAGACGCGGCAAACTACCAAGTACGACAGCCTGAAGTTGCCAATAATGAAGGTATGCTAGCAATGCCTGAGATAGAGCGTTTACAGGCGGGTGATAAGCTTTTGATATGGCGCGGACTGGGCGGGCGACGATTATTGGTCGATACTTTACAAGCACGCGGTGTACATATCGATAGTATTGCGTGGTATAAGCGTACAATGCCTACCGAGGCAATGACTCAGTATCAGCAGTGGCAAAAAGATTTTTTTGTATGTAATCAAACGACAAATACAACACCAAAGCAAGCAAAACCTATCGTCGTCGTGAGTAGTGGCGTTGCTTTTGAGCATTGGACGAGCATCGTCCAAGGTGCAAGAGAAAAAATGTCAGAACCAAAACGTAGTAATGACATAATGACTGATGCAAGAGATAATTTGCCACTCACGCTAGCAGACTTTTCTTATGTCGTATTGGGTGAGCGCTTAGCAAATATGGTTGCAGCGCAGCGCTTGAGCTATTGGCGCGTAGAGGATTTGGCGCCAGACACCATTCTTTCAGCCATCACTACCAATACTTAGACTTAGGGCGTGTCCCTATTTTAAAAATGGTGATAAAAATGAGATAAATCACAGGCAAACAGCGTCAAAGATTTAGCCATTTTTAGTCCATTTAGTGACAAACGTTTGAATTGGGGACATGCCCTAATTTTATAATTTCTATTTGATTTAAATATGTTTATACCTACCCATCACGGTACTGTCTTATGCCAATGAATTCTGAGTCTTTATCTAAGGATCCTTCTGCTATACAGCAGCGTCGGCAAGCAAATATCTTGCTGCTGCGGATGCAGTGGTTGGTCATTTTGCTGCTTATCGCGGCATTACTCTGGCTCTATATTAGTCAGCAGCGTTTTCAGCACAGTGTCAATGAGCGGTTGCAGAGCAATGAGCAGGTTGTCAGTCGTCTAAATGAGATGGACGATCGTTTATTTGCCATGAGTCAGCAGACATTGCCAGAGCCTAGAATCAAAGCCAGTAGCCAAGCGCAAAACCAGCTGGATTTACTACGTATTCAAATAAAAGCCGCTGACAGATTGCTAGCAGACAACAATGATAGTGCCGCGATCGAGTTGTTGCGAGGTTTGCATTGGCAATTGGCACAAAGTAGCAACGAGATTGCACCTGCATTGACCGTCGTAATCAAGCAAAGTTTGCTCAAAGACATCGAGCGATTACAAGCGCAAAGCTCACAACCTAGCCCATGGCAAATACAAAATCTTGCGATTCAAAACATCCAAGAGTTTTTGCACAGTCATGAGCGCCTTGGGAGTTACGAGGGTACTGATATCCAGCGCCGAGAGCTTGTCGATGCAGCAACCAAAGATGCCTCATCGCAATCAGCAACGACTGGGTCTGCTGATAAGTCATCTCGTAACGAGGTGACATTGACGCGTAGACAACTGACGATTCATGAAGTCATCATGACGTTGAATTTGGCGAGCCAAGCGAGCAATATGCGCGAGCAGGATCAACTGATCAATTATTTGACCCAAGCGCGCAAACAGCTAAAAACCTTACTACCTAAATCGTCGGTTAGCAATGGCAAAAACTCCGCGCAAGTTGGCGCCATTGGCATTGCTCCATCCGACAAAAAGCCAAAGGGTACGGACAACAACCTAGAGACCATGCAGTCGCCAAATGATATACCAGAGGTCATTGCCTGGCTTGACCAACTGATTGTCAATGCTCCTAAGCCAACACCCTTGTTAACCACACAGATTTTGGATAAGCCACAACCTTAATCGATACGGTTCGAAACAGCTATATATAGACAACATGAGACACAAGGTAAGTTATGACCAATATGAGTGAAAAGCCAGATTTTATGTCTGAGGTAGCAATTGATCGACCTGAAGTACTGGCGCATTACCCAGTGATTCATTATCAGCCGATTCATTGGGGTGAGATGGATGCCTTTAACCATTTAAATAACGTGGTGTATTATCGTTATTCTGAGTCAGCGCGCATTGGCTATTTACAGGCGTTAGATATGTTCGATGGCAGTATGGTCACCGTCTTAGCACAGTCGAGCTGCCAGTATTTGCACCCAGTGACCTATCCTGATACTTTGTTATTGGGCGTTCGCTGTCAGCGTCTGGGCAATACCAGTATTGCGATGGAATATAGCTACTATAGTACAGCACAAAACAAAATCGTTGCGACCGCTGATGCCGTCGTAGTGCGTCTCGATAGTGATGGGAAAGGTAAGTTACCGTGGACAGCAGAAGAACGTGCGCGCTTACTGGCATTAGAGGCAAAATTTGGTCATACCCCTGAATATTAGAATAGGCTTTAGCTGCGTTGATGATCTATCTCGGATAGTGTTATATAACCATCAAAAATAAAAAAGGCACGCTAACATTATCGTAGCGTGCCTTTTTTCATGACTTTTCTCAGGCCATTTTCCAAGTAGATTTTAGCTCTCTTGCGGGGCGTGCACAAAATCCACCACATTGAGATCAAAACCTGATAACGCATAAAACTTCATGGGCGATGACAATAGACGCATATCACGGACGCCTAAATGACGTAATATCTGTGCACCAACGCCGATACTGCGATAAGGCTGCTGGGTGATGGTCGATTGTGACTCATTGTCCAAGGCTTTATCTAATGCATCCCCTAGATCGACCGGCTGATGATTGCCGACCCAAACCAACACACCGCGCTCTGAGGCGCTAATCTCTTCTAGCGCTGATTGGACGCTCCAGCCACTACGACCAGTCATATCATTTTTGGCGGCAAATAAATCACGCAGCGGGTGGAAACCGTGGACACGTACGGTACTCACGCCTTCGCTCACATCTCCTTTTACCAAGGCGATATGAGTTTCTTCAGCGCCGAACTCGCGGAAACGGTGCAAGGTAAAAGTGCCATGTTCTGTTTCAAAAGGACGAGTTTCGATTTCCTCTACCGTTTGCTCATTGGCGATGCGGTAGTTGATGAGATCAGCAATGGTGCCTATCTTGATGTTATGCTCTTTGGCAAATATCTCAAGATCATCGCGACGTGCCATGGTGCCATCAGCGTTGATGATTTCTACAATCACCGCAGCAGGCTCCAGTCCCGCTAGGCGAGCCAAGTCGCACCCTGCTTCTGTGTGGCCTGCACGGTGTAGAACGCCGCCGTTTTGTGCCATGATAGGGAAAATATGTCCAGGCTGCACGATGTCTTCTGGTTTGGCTGCCGAAGATACAGCGGCTTGAATGGTGCGCGCGCGGTCAGCCGCTGAGATACCTGTGGTCACGCCTTCAGCCGCCTCAATCGATACTGTAAAGTTGGTGCTAAATTTTGCCTCGTTACGATCTGACATCAGCGGCAATGCCAATTGCTGGCAACGCGCTTGTGATAGCGTTAAGCATACCAAGCCGCGCGCGTGGGTAATCATAAAGTTAATGTCTTCAGGACGAACATGGGTCGCCGCCATGATGATATCGCCTTCGTTTTCGCGGTCTTCATCATCCATCAAGATGACCATTTTTCCAGCACGAATGTCTTCGATAATCTCAGGAATCGTATTTAAACTCATAGTAAATCTCAATATTTTATTATTAATAAATATGTGTGGTTTGTAATATAAAGGGTTGTTGGCTCATTGTAGCAGTAGTTGGTAACACGTGCTGTTGCCGTTGAGCAAATCGTTTGATCATCATAGCAACCAAATATGAAAATGTTTCATGATTCTTATTCATCATGACGATAGGTATTTTAACGGTTTTTATCCCAGCGTGCTGACCCAAAGCTGAACTATAACGCTTAGTCTTTTAAAAACAGGGTTAAATATTATTAATGGCTCATATAGGCAACTTCTCAATTTTTTTTTTGCAAAATTAAGAGTTGTTTTTAGTCATTACTGGCCGCTTGGCTTTTTAGCCACGCCATAAACTGCTTGCTATGCTGTTCTCGCTGGTTATCGGCAAACTCATAAAAGCTCGTGCCTGCTAAGTTTTCTGGCAAATAGCTTTGAGGGTAGTAGTGATTGGGATAATCATGTGGGTAAGCATAACCTTGACCATAGCCTTGATTGCGCATCAGTTTGGTCACGCCATTACGCAGATGTAGTGGTACTGGCGAGGCGTCTTTTTCTGCCAACGCCATCGCTGCATTGATCGCTTTATACGTGCTGTTACTCTTTGCACTGGTGGCTAAATAGACCACCACTTGCCCTAGAATAATACGGGCTTCTGGCATGCCGATGGATTGCACACTGCGCAGGGCTGCATCAGCGAGGAGTAGGGCGTTTGGGTTGGCATTGCCGATATCTTCACTGGCTAAGATTACCAATCTGCGCGCGATAAAATCGGCAGGCTCACCGCCAACGAGCATCCGCGCCATCCAGTACAGCGCCGCGTCAGGATCTGAGCCACGCACTGATTTGATCATGGCTGAGATAATATCGTAATGTTGCTCGCCATCTTTGTCATAACGTACCAACGCGGTCTGCGCCACTCGGCTGACCAATTCATCATTGATAATAATCGGTGATTGCTTGGCATCCGCTGTTTGAATCGCTAGTTCTAATAAATTTAGTGCCTTTCTTGCATCACCGTGAGCCAGTTGACTGATGGTGTCTTGTGCCTGCAAGTCGATGGTGAGTTTTTGGAGTATAGGGTCTTCCAAGAGTGCCCGCCGTAATACCGCACTGATTTGCTCAGGCGTTAACGGCTCTAAGCGGTACACTTGGCAACGTGATAAGAGCGCGTTATTCACACTAAACGACGGATTCTCTGTCGTGGCGCCAATCAGCGTAATATCACCAGATTCTACCGCGCCCAATAATGCATCTTGCTGCGCCTTATTAAACCGATGAATCTCATCGATAAACACCACTGGTGATTCAAATGCTAGTGAGTCTTTACTATCGAGCACCTCGCGCAACTGCTTGACCCCAGTATTCAATGCAGAAAGCGCATGAAAAGGTCGATTAACCGCATCCGCCAATAGCATTGCAATGGTTGTCTTACCGATACCTGCTTCGCCGTGCAAAATAATAGAGGGCAGATGCCCTTGTTCGACCAAACGCCGTAAAGGTGCGCCAGTGGCCAAAAGATGCTCTTGACCAATAATAGCCGTGAGAGAAGCAGGGCGCATACGCTGAGCAAGAGGGGTGTCGGCATGAAAGTTAGGCGGCATAAGGTTCTCTATTGAAAAATTAAAAAACGGTCTATTGGCTAAAGTGGCGGCCATCGAGAGATTTTATAGTCAAATCTAAATAACGACATACTCGTCTATAGTTATCATTTCTATTAAAGTGAAAAGCGTTTGTTTGCTTGGCATGATTCTCGCAGCAACTTTACTATGACAATGAGTATTAGACATCAGCAGTCAAAGTAGGCTAATTTATAAGTAGGGTACTTGCTATAAACAATACACGCTAGGCTAACGCAAAAACATGTTAATGAAAGCTAACGAAGCGTATAGCTTATGTCCTCAACGCTTTAGTTTTCGACATTCATCTATATTAAAGCTCTAGCCGTACGAATAAGCATGGCTAAGGTAAGTATGATTTATTATAACTGGCCTATCAACGATAAGGTATTGCACTGACTATGATGAGACCACCTCTCAAGCGTTTATTGAACCGATACTCACGTAATATTGCAAAAAAGCAGCAGTCGCGTTATCTGACAGTTGGTGAGATCGCGTTGGCACGCTCAGTGTTCGGTGACAGTATCAGATTAGATGAAGTGCGACTAAAAACCACTTGGTGGGTTCTCAAAAGTTATGCGGTGAGTCCGAATGGTAATATTTACTTTAATCCCGCCGATTGGATCACAGATTTTAGTGTGGTCTCGTTGGGCAAGCAAAGCTGGCTTATCCATGAGCTCACCCATGTGTGGCAGTTACAGCAAGGCTTGAAAGTGGTACGCGGTGCCCTTATCGATCGGCGATATGATTATGTGCTAGAGACGGGTAAGTCCTTTTTTAAATACGGTATCGAGCAGCAGGCGCGAATGGTTCAAGATTATTTTGTGCGCCGTCAAAAAGGACAGGATTGTCAGGATTTAGAAGCCTGTATACCATTTTTGACAGTAAACGACATGACTGACAAAAAACGCGCCAACAGCAATTTTACTATTTAAACTGCCTCATAGTAAGCGAAAAGCCTACGTGCATCACCATTTTAGCTTTTTATATTTTAGCCTTATTAAAGGATATTTACGCTTATGTTTCGACTTTTGCCAGTAAAGCCTAATGTTGATACTTCTGCTAGCTCAGCTCTGGCCGCAGTAGCGCTAACGGGCGTGCTATTTCTGACCGGCTGTCAGCAGCAAGCTGACGCACCGCCTGTATCAGATGAGGCTCAGACAACTGAAAAAACAAGTGAGGAAGACAGTCAACCTATGCAGCAAAGTGATTCTGCTGCGGCGCGTATAGAGCAGTTTCAGCCTATATACGTTGCGCAAGCGCAAGGGCTACAGCGTCGACTACAAGCAGAGTATGAGTCACTGGAAGCGGCAGATACTTCAGATAGCGAAGAGTCGCTATTACTCAATGGAGCGACTAACGATTCAGCTACTCTTACAGAAAATGCGAATAGCGCCAATTCCGAACCATTACCAGCTGATAGTCCAGTAGAAGCTAACGCTACCAGTGAGGAAGGTTCGGATACAGAGATGAATACAAGTACGGAAGTTGGAGAGCGTGACTTAACGGTATTAAAACGTATTAGCCTTGAGCCGCGCAAACCGATTATATTGACGGAAGAGCAGATCATCGAGCGATATCAGCAAACGATGGCAGCGTTATATCAGCCTGTGACCACGCCCCTTAGTGCAGAAGATGCGGATACGCTAATCAACATAGCGACCTTAGTTCCTCAGTTATTTGAGCATGCAGAGATTGCAGGAAGGGTCAGTGCAAAAAGCCCTGCGCTGGCTCGGTTGATTATTCAGCACCAAGTATGGGAGCAAATAGAAGCGCAGCAAGTGGTTGATATGCAGCAAATGAAGCAACAACAGCAGCAAGAATTTGAAACGCTCATGGCCAAATTCAACGATACGATTAAAGGATATGACGAGCAGATTGCTAAATATGAGCAGACGTTAAAAGAGTTTCAATAACGGTTTAAATGATACACATAGTAACGAGTTTGCCAATAATTGGATGAAGTATATCCAATAGTATCTATCCCATCATAGCAATAAAAAATCCCGCACGATGGCGGGATTTTTTATTGTAAAGATACTATTTTTGATTACTTACGGTCTTCAACCTTGACAAAGTCACGGCGCGTTTCACCAGTATATAACTGACGTGGACGACCGATCTTGTATGGGGCGCTGTGCATCTCTAACAAATGGCTGATCCAACCTGAAGTACGAGCCAGTGCAAAGATTACCGTAAACATTGATGTTGGGATACCGATGGCTTTTAAGATAATACCAGAGTAAAAATCAACGTTTGGATATAGGTTACGCTCGATGAAGAACGGGTCTTCTAGTGCAATTTTTTCGAGTGCCATTGCCAATTCAAGTTTAGGATCGTTGACACCAAGTGCTTCTAATACTTCATCACAAGTCTCTTTCATGACTTTCGCACGTGGATCGAAGTTTTTGTAGACACGGTGACCAAAGCCCATTAGCTTCACTTCACGGCTTTTCACTTTTTCCATAAATGCTGGCACGTTTTCAACCGTACCGATTTCATCAAGCATTTCTAGTACAGCTTCGTTGGCGCCGCCATGCGATGGACCCCAAAGAGCTGCGATACCAGCAGCGATACAGGCATAAGGGTTGGCACCCGTTGAGCCGGCTAGGCGCACAGTAGAAGTCGAGGCGTTTTGCTCGTGGTCTGCGTGCAAGGTGAAGATTTTGTCCATGGCGCGGGTGACGACGTCGTTTGGCTCATAGTCCACATCAGCAGGAGTCGCAAACATCATGTACAAGAAGTTCTCAGCGTAGCTAAAGTCGTTACGTGGATACATGAACGGTTCGCCCTGCGAGTATTTATAGCTCATCGCCGCAAGCGTAGGCATCTTAGCAATCAAACGAATAGCTGTGATTTCACGATGCTCTTCGTTGCTTAGGTCTAGGTTGTCATGATAGAACGCTGATAACGCACCAACGACACCAACCATAATGGCCATTGGATGCGCGTCACGGCGGAAACCTTCAAAGAATTTACGCAATTGATCATGAACAGCCGTATGTTCACGAATTTTTTCAAAGAAATCTGCCTTTTGCTCAGCGTTAGGTAGCTCGCCATTTAGCAACGCATATGCCACTTCTAGATATTCAGCATGGTTTGCTAACTCGTCGATAGGGTAGCCGCGGTGTAATAATTCGCCTTTGCCACCATCGATATAAGTAATTTTTGATTCAACGGGAGCAGTTACTTTAAAACCAGGGTCATAAGACCAAAATCCTGATTCTTGCAAAGCAGCAACATCGATAACTGGGCGCCCTAAAGTACCTTCAATAATAGGAAGTTCGTATTCTTCACCATTCACGGTTAGTTTGGCATTAGTGTCAGCCATAAATTGCTCTCCATTGTTTTTGATTCGTTAGAATAAAATTACTACAGACGCATACCTCACGTCGTTATCTGTCAAACGGCAAAATCCGTTTCACTCATTTAATACGCAAGGTATATTAGCAGCAATTACTTGTGATTTGAAAAAACTTTTATTGACCGTGGGTCCAATTGGCACGGCCTAGCGGTGGTTGTTCGCTGTAATTTTTGTATCAAAATATGTCTGATTGGTTATTTTGCGCCAAACTTTCTGTTTATTAAACATGTTTACAACGTCAATATTGACGTTATATTTTGGGGTTTGTCGCAAAAACGCAGCAGGATTTTCGCAAAAAACGAGGCTACAAACAGACAGGGCATGAGCAGTAGACAAGTTAAGTGTCGAGCATAATTGTCAGAGGTAAGCGTTTTCCACATTCAGTATTGCATATATCTATTCGTTTGTTAATTAAGTGTGTGACTTTATTACTTTAGGGATAAATTTGTAATTATCGCCCAGTCATTTTATAATTGCAGGAATTGACTGGCACTAGCTTTGTGCGAATTGATAAGTGGTCATGATATAGTGTCGCCTAGAGCTTACTTTATACATGCTTATTTACGATTGTCTGGTATTTTGATAAACCAAACCGAATTCTGTGGTTTAAATGTTCTTGTTAACTGCTCTATTTTTAGATGCTCAGCACCAGTATTTAGTGCTCAGTACAAGGTTTATTTTGATAGAGAAGACATATTAACGTTGTCTGGCTATTCATACGACCAATAAAAATAGACTGGTTAGTCGATCTTACTCATGTTTATTTTCTTTGTTGTATAATAGATAGGTTGTTTTGTAGGCCTGTCAGCTCGACAAGCGACACTAAACAGCTTATCAATACCTTATATACATGATTCTTTCTTCATATTTAGCACAAACTAAAAGAAGTCAGCTAGCTCTTCCTTACTTTATTCGTCTCGTGTGTTGCTCGATGCTCAACTGACACTATTTTTGTCAAGCGTTGATAGCAGATACAGGAGTATAACCGCAAAAAGGATGCCCGCTGTGAAAAGCAACCGACCTATTGATCTGCCTCTAAGCCAAGTGATTAGCGTTAATCGCTCACCGATCGCAATCGCCTCTATTTTGCATCGTATCTCTGGCATTATTTTATTCTTATTAATTCCTGTAATGCTGTGGCTATTACAGAACTCATTGGCGTCGCCTGAGAGTTTTGAGACCGTATTTGACAACGTACTTGTGCGCTTTTTGGCATGGATATTTGTTGCCGCCATCGCATATCACTTCGTGATGGGTATCAAACATTTATTTGCTGATATGGGCATGAACGAAGAGCTAAAATCTGGCCGCACTGCCTCTATGGTCAGTTTTGTAATTGCAGCGATTTTAGTTGTCGCGTCATTTATATGGGTGATGTTCTAATGATTAAAAATGATTCAGGAATCAAAAGTGCTACTGGTCTGACAGGTTCAGGCTCACGCGATTGGATTATTCAGCGTATTAGTGCTGTTGTTTTAGCCGTTTATAGTGTGGTGTTGCTGGGCTTCTTTTTGACCCACGGCGATGTCACGTATCTTGAGTGGTCATCATTCATGACTAGCCTGCCAATGCGTTTATTTAGCTTAGTTGCTGTACTTGCATTAGCTGGCCATGCTTGGGTGGGAATGTGGACAGTATTTACTGACTATATTACGACAGGCAAACTGGGCTCAAGCGCAGCAGGTTTACGTTTAGTGCTACAGTCATTGATGATTATCGCTATTTTAGTATTTCTATTTTGGGGAATCATGATTTTTTGGGGTAACGGCTTTGGTGTCGTTGCTGTTTAATGATTGAGTGACCAGCTTTAGTATTGATATAAGCATCTATATATAACGGATGCGCGCAGCTGGTATGTCAGCTGATAAAGTAGTTTAAAAGTATCCGTTGATAGCCAAAAATAGTCATAGCATTGGACCAACAGCGCCCACTATTTAGATTGTCGCTGAATGAGCAACAAGGTTGAGCAGGTTTGGTTCAGTATAACGATAGATATGCAAATTAAGTGGTCAAAGACTGTTATATCCTCTTCTTTAATAAGTGCATGTAATGGCCAAATAAAAGCCCTTAAACCTGCAATAAGAAGATTTTAAAACACGCTTTTCATTTACTTATAAGCATTAATAGGCATTAGGAAAACCGTAATGGCAACTAGACAAGACAATACCATTAGTAATATTAAGACCCTAAACTACGATGCAGTTATCGTTGGTGGTGGTGGTTCAGGTATGCGCGCTTCATTGCACTTAGCGGAAGCGGGTATGAAGGTTGCAGTCCTGACCAAAGTATTCCCAACACGTTCGCACACGGTTGCTGCTCAGGGTGGCATCGGTGCAAGTTTGGGCAACATGAGTAACGACAACTGGCATTTCCATTTTTATGACACCGTAAAAGGATCAGATTGGTTAGGTGACCAAGACGCTATCGAGTATATGTGCCGTGAAGCACCAAAGGTAGTCTATGAGCTTGAGCACATGGGCATGCCGTTTGACCGTAACGAAGATGGTACGATTTATCAGCGTCCATTCGGCGGTCATACGTCAAACTATGGCGAAAAAGCGGTACAACGTGCGTGCGCTGCTGCTGACCGTACAGGTCACGCATTGCTACACACGCTGTATCAGAAAAACTTACAGCAAGGCACTGAGTTCTTTATCGAGTGGATTGCGCTTGATTTGATCAAAGACGAAGCGGGTAACATCAACGGTGTTATCGCTCTTGAGCAAGAGACAGGTACTGTTGCGGTATTCCAAGCACCAGTTACTGTTCTAGCAACAGGTGGTGCAGGTCGTATCTTTGCCGCTTCTACCAACGCTTATATCAACACTGGTGATGGTATTGGTATGGCAGTTCGCGCTGGTATCCCACTACAGGATATGGAGTTCTGGCAGTTCCATCCAACGGGCGTTCATGGTGCAGGTGTACTATTGACCGAAGGGTGCCGCGGCGAAGGTGCTATCTTGCGTAACAAGGATGGCGAAGCTTTCATGGAGCGTTATGCCCCAACCGTTAAAGATTTGGCACCACGTGATCTCGTATCGCGCTCTATGGACCAAGAAATTAAAGAAGGTCGTGGTTGTGGCCCTAATGCTGACCATATCGTCATGGACATGACCCATTTGGGTGTCGACACTATCATGAAGCGTCTACCGTCAGTATTTGAGATCGGTAAAAACTTCGCCAACGTTGACATTACTAAAGAACCTATTCCAGTTATCCCAACCATTCACTACATGATGGGTGGTATTCCAACCACTATCCATGGTCAGGTAATCGTGCCGGATCTAGAGGCAGGTACAGATGAAGACGGTTTATATGCTAATGGTAACGTCGTTAAAGGACTATACGCTATTGGTGAGTGCGCTTGTGTGAGTGTACACGGTGCCAACCGTTTAGGTACCAACTCACTACTTGATTTGGTTGTGTTTGGTCGTGCTGCTGGTAAGCACATTGTTGATGAGTTCCATCAAAACGATCATAACTACAAACCACTTGATCCGCATGTACTTGATATCACGGTTGGTCGTTTAAACAAATTGCAGCAATCAACATCAGGCTACAATGCACAAGACGTGGCTGATGAGATTCGCGCCACCATGCAGAAACACGCCAGTGTATTCCGTACGCAAGCCATGATGGATGAAGGCGTTGAGAAAATTTTAGCGCTGGGTGAGAAAGTCGAACAAATCCATTTGGGTGATAAATCACAAGTCTTCAACACTGCTCGTATCGAAGCGTTTGAAGTGGCAAACCTATACGAAGTAGCAAAAGCGACGATGGTATCAGCCGCGAGTCGCCACGAAAGCCGCGGCGCGCATAGTGTCTCTGATTATGATCGTCCAGAAGATGATGACTATGCACCAAACGGCCGTAATGACCACGATTGGATGAAGCATACTTTATGGTATTCTGAAGGCAACCGTATCATTTACAAACCAGTTCGCAAAGTGCCACTGACTGTTGACTATATCGAACCAAAAGTTCGCGTCTATTAATCCTAGACTATGCGCTCGATATAAACAGAAAGCTTAAACGTTTTATCCCTTATTCATTTATTAAAAAGGTGACCGCCAGCTACATGCTCAGAGGAGTGCTGCTAGGCTACTAATTGATATTCGATTATCAGTAGTGATTAATAGCCAGCACTCATATGTTGCAATCTTTGTATGCCCGCCATCACCTACGTGTGGAGTTTAGCATTATGAGCCGAGGTACTCGCACCATCGAAATCTATCGCTACGATCCTGATGTGGACGCAGCCCCACGCATGCAAACTTATACGATTGAATTACTTGATTCAGATCGTATGTTGCTTGACGTGTTATTACGCCTAAAGAAAGAAGATGAAACAATCACTTTCCGCCGCTCTTGCCGTGAAGGTATTTGTGGTTCTGATGGCATGAACATCAATGGTAAAAATGGTCTAGCATGTCTAATTAACATGAACACGCTACCAGAAAAAGTAACCGTTCGTCCGTTACCTGGTTTGCCAGTGGTTCGTGACTTGGTTGTTGATATGAACCAATTCTACGAGCAGTACGAAAAAGTACATCCGTACTTAATCAACGATCAGCCAGCACCACCAACTGAGCGTTTGCAGTCTCCTGCTGAGCGTGAAAAGTTAAATGGTCTGTATGAGTGTATTCTGTGTGCATGCTGCTCAACGAGCTGCCCATCTTTTTGGTGGAACCCTGATAAGTTCTTAGGTCCATCAGCATTGCTACATGCGTATCGCTTTGTTGCTGACAGCCGTGATGGTGACACGCAAGCACGTTTGGCGCGTTTAGACGATCCGTTTAGTCTATTCCGTTGCCGTGGTATTATGAACTGTGTGTCAGTTTGTCCAAAAGGCTTGAACCCAACCAAAGCAATCGGTCATTTACGTAATATGTTGATTGATCAAGCTGGTTAATTGTTTTGATTATTGTTGATAGCACAAAAAAACACCACCTATTCGTTAGGTGGTGTTTTTGTTAGTTAAAATCACTGATTATAGTAGTGTTAATTTTCTGATCACTATTGTTTGAAGTGGGCTTCTATTGGTAGCGATGAGCAATTGTGCCGGATAGGTAGAATAATAAGCCTAGTACACTGGTGAACAATAGGACGTTAGTCTATCCGTAAATCTGTATGGGCGATACGTTGACCATATGTAAGAAGACATATTATATAAACAGCCAATCTATACGCCAATCTCAACTTATCGTAGGCCTTTGATTTTTATAGAATTTAAAATTCTAATTGTTTTAACTGAAATTTTAAAAACTAAGTAAACCAATACCTTAGAAAAATAAGTTGAGAGTGGGGTAATCTATATAATCGGATACACGTAAAGTTTGGTATAATTGCATCTTGAACTTGATTAAACATTGCGAAGTTTGTTTCCAATGCATTAAAAGTAGCATCTGTACGGGCTATTGCATTAATACAATAAAACGTTATGTATACAATAACGAGGCTTCTATAATTGATAATAGATATTCATTACGTAAATACTTAGTATTGAACAAACAAACTATATCGCAAAAAACGCTCATGATATTCTATACAGCAATGCATGTTTATCTGAAACGATAAGATTTGTTAGCAAATAGCGGATATTTCAGCGATAATAGCCATTTTATAGGCTAGCTGAAAGATTGACCATTTATTAATAATTTATCATTGATGAATTGGTTATGGCTAAAAGAAGTATATATAAATTAATGTTGTGAAACGAGCTAGATCAGAAAACTGAGTATTCACAAATAAATTTATTTTTAACATAGGTGTTGCAATAAGACTTGTTATCACTATTTAGCATTACTTGCTCTTTTAGACAATGACAGCAATATTCTATAGTGACGGCAATACTTAGGGATAAAAGTGTTTTATCGAACCGTATTCAATGGGGTATGACGAATTGTCTGAACGCCTAGCATACAACGACTGACACCATAATAAGCACGATTCCATTCATTTATCTATCAAATAGACGATTATTATGAATAGTATAACCAAAGAAAAAGCGGGCCAAGGACATACTGAACTGGCCGCCGATAATGCCAGCTATATAGAAGCTCTTTATGAGCAATACCTAACGGACCCTGATAGTGTTGACACAGATTGGCAAGCGTACTTCGAACAGTACAAATCGTCAAATGATGCTCAGCATAATGCTATTAAAGACCAATTTTTGTTACTTGCCCGCAATCAAACGGCGAACAAATCGAGTAACGAAAGTACCGGTACAAGTAGTAGTAATTCAGACAACTGTACTGATCCAAAGCAAATGGGTGTACAGCAACTCATCTCCGCATACCGCCGCCGTGGTCACCGCCGCGCCAAGCTAGATCCATTGAACTTACATCCACGTGCAGAAGTGGAAGATCTGACCCTAGCTTATCACAACCTATCAGAAGCCGACCTTGATACTGTATTCCCAACCAATGATTTAGTGATTGGTAAAGACGAAGCACCATTACGTGAAATTATCGAGATCATGGAGCGTGTTTACTGCCGCCATATCGGTATTGAGTATATGCATGTGACCACCAGCACTGAAAAACGCTGGATGGAAGAGTATGTAGAAAGCAATCTAGGCTATATCAAGTTTGACAAAGAAAAGCGTTTGTCTATTCTTGAGCGTCTAACAGCGGCCGAAGGTCTAGAAAAATATTTGGCGCGTAAATATACAGGCGTTAAGCGTTTTGGTCTAGAAGGTGGTGAGAGTTTCATACCTGCAGTCAATGAAATCATCCAACGTGCTGGTGGCTATGGTACAAAAGAGATGGTCATTGGTATGGCTCACCGTGGACGTCTAAACGTGTTGGTCAATATTTTGGGCAAAAACCCTGCAGACTTATTTGATGAGTTTGACGGTAAAGTGCAGCCAGAGAAAGGCTCAGGCGACGTTAAGTATCACAATGGTTTTTCATCTAACGTGATGACCCCAGGTGGTGAAGCGCATTTAGCCTTAGCATTTAACCCATCGCATCTTGAAATCGTTGCACCAGTATTACAAGGCTCAGTACGTGCACGTCAAGTGCGCCGTAATGATCAGCCGTCATTAGATAATACTGGTGGCAACTCAGTATTACCTATCGTTATCCATGGTGATGCGGCTTTTGCTGGACAGGGTGTGGTTCAAGAAACCTTCCAAATGTCACAGACCCGTGCTTATACCACTGGCGGTACTGTACATATCGTTATCAATAACCAAGTTGGCTTTACCACTAGCCGTCAAGAAGATGTTCGTTCAACCGAATATTGTACTGATGTCGCAAAAATGGTACATGCACCAATCCTACACGTGAATGGTGATGATCCTGAATCAGTCGTTTTCGCGGCTCAATTAGCCTTAGACTATCGTCATCAGTTTGATAAAGACATCATTATTGACTTGTTCTGCTACCGTCGCAACGGTCACAACGAGGCAGATGAGCCTTCAGCCACTCAGCCATTGATGTATGCAGTTATTAAGAAGCTGCCAACGACACGTACCCTTTATGCACAAAAGCTCATCGCAGAAGGTATCTTAAATACTGAAGAAGAAAAACAGTATGAAGATAATTATCGTGAATCTTTAGACCGTGGCGATTACGTTGTCAGCTCACTGGTTCAAGAGCCTAACGAGCAGCTATTTGTAGACTGGAAGCCTTATCTAGGTCATGACTTGGTTGACGATTGGGATACCAGTGTTGATATCGAAAAGCTCAAAGGGTATGGACGCCGTATGGCTGAGATGCCAGAAGGCTACAAGCTACAGCGTCAGGTTCAAAAGGTTGTTGAGCAGCGTCTAGCCATGCAAACAGGCGAAGAGCCTCTGAACTGGGGTGCCGCTGAGACATTAGCCTATGCATCATTAGTTGATAACGATGATGTCTTGGTACGTATTACTGGTGAAGATGTCGGCCGTGGTACATTCTCACATCGTCATACTGAAATCTACAATGTTAATGATGGCAGCATGTATGTACCACTTGCTCATTTGAGCGAGAAACAAGCACGTTTTGCTACTTATAACTCGTTATTGTCAGAAGAAGCTGTATTGGCCTTTGAATATGGCTATGCTACGACAGTACCGAACGCCTTGATTGTTTGGGAAGCTCAGTTTGGTGACTTTGTGAACGGTGCTCAAGTCGTCATTGACCAGTTCATCTCAAGTGGTGAGACCAAGTGGCAACGTGTCTGTGGTTTGACGATGTTGTTACCGCATGGTTTTGAAGGTCAAGGCCCTGAGCATTCATCTGCTCGCCTTGAGCGCTTCTTACAGCTATGTGCTGAAGACAATATGCAAGTCATCACGCCAACGACTCCTGCACAGATTTATCATGCCTTACGTCGTCAAGCGGTACGTCCGATCCGTAAGCCTTTGATCGTTATGTCACCAAAGAGCTTATTGCGTCATAAGCTAGCAACTTCTCATTTAGAAGAGCTTGCTAACGGTAAGTTCGAAACGGTATTGCCAGAGATGGACGATCACAACGCAGATAAAGTGACTCGTATGGTGCTATGTGGTGGTAAGGTTTATTATGATCTACTAGAACAGCGTCGTGCATTAGGTCTCGATCATGTTGCTATCGTCCGTATCGAGCAGCTATATCCGCTACCAGAGCAACGTTTGGTCGCTGAGATTGAAAAATACAGCAACTTGACCGAGATTGTATGGACGCAAGAAGAGCCATTGAATCAGGGCGCTTGGTACTACTTAGCACCGCATATGTTCCGTATTGTTGTACCACATCCAACCAAAGCAAAAGTTATGGAGCCCGTGGCACGTCCTGCTAGTGCAGCACCTGCAACAGGATCTCCAAAACTGCATGCACAGCAACAACAAGCACTGATTGCTGGTGGCCTTGGTGTAAGTGTTGATGAATTAGCTCAATAATAGATTGTCTAATTGAAAGACTATAGAAGATAAATGAATCAGGCGATGACAGTCAGTATGTTTTAATATTCTGCCAAATAGCATTATTAAAACGATACTGATTGCCTATCACGACTTAATAATAAGTATGAATATCCAAATCTAAGGAGTATATCGATGGCTGACATCAAAGCCCCCGTTTTTCCAGAATCGGTTGCCGATGGCACAATCGTTGAATGGCATGTCACTGAAGGTCAACAAGTTAGCCGTGACGACCTATTAGCTGAAATCGAAACTGATAAGGTGGTACTAGAAGTTGTGGCACCTGATGATGGTGTTGTGACCAAGATCGTCAAAGATGTTGACGATACTGTTCTGTCTGATGAGCTAATCGCACAATTTGAAGCAGGCGCAAGTGCTGGTGAAGCACCAGCGGTAGAGACAGATCAACCTGCTGCGCCAGTACAAGAAAAGCAAGCTGCAGATGGTGGCGAGCCAGTACAAGTCACTGACAAAAAAGATGAAGCAGAGCACAAAGATCAAAGCCCAGCCGTCCGTAAAGCGGCAAAAGAGTCAGGCGTTGATCCTAAAGATGTGGAAGGTAGCGGCCGGGGCGGTCGTGTCACTAAAACTGATATGGCTAACCCAACACTGAAATCAGACAGCAGCATCAAGTCTGACAGCGGTCGTCCAGTTGCCGAATCAACGGGCGAGCGTACTGAAAAACGCGTTCCAATGACGCGCTTGCGTAAACGTGTTGCTGAGCGTCTATTATCAGCATCACAAGATACCGCGATGTTGACGACGTTTAATGAAGTGAACATGAAGCCATTGATGGACATGCGCGCTAAGTACAAAGAGAAGTTCGAAAAACGTCATGGCGTACGTTTAGGCTTTATGTCGTTGTTTGTAAAAGCGGCAACTGAAGCGCTAAAACGCTTCCCAGCAGTCAATGCTTCACTAGATGGTGATGACATTGTTTATCATGGTTTTTATGATATCGGTGTAGCCGTATCATCAGATCGTGGTCTGGTCGTTCCTGTACTGCGTGATACTGACCGTATGGGTATGGCGGACATCGAAGCCAAAATCCGTGAATACGGTAGCAAGGCGCAAGAAGGCAAGCTTGGTCTAGACGAGATGACGGGTGGTACATTCACTATCTCAAACGGCGGTGTATTTGGGTCATTGATGTCAACCCCTATCTTGAACCCACCGCAAACTGCCATCCTAGGTATGCATGCGATCAACGAGCGCCCAATGGCGGTCGACGGTAAAGTTGAAATCTTGCCAATGATGTATTTGGCGTTATCTTATGACCACCGTATGATCGATGGTAAAGAAGCGGTACAGTTCCTAGTAACTATCAAAGAGTTGGTCGAAGACCCAGCTATGTTGCTACTAGACTTGTAAGCTTCTAAGCTTGTATTGGCAACCGCTGATACAAGCTTTTTAGCTTTGGTGCAGATAATAGCTCTACCTGATAAGCAGCAACTGATTTGCTACTAAATATATTCAAAGAATTTAATAATGGTGACTGACGCTCAGTGATCGATAAGTGAGTCTTTCTCACGGACATAGCGTATTAGCTATCAAGTGTAGACAATGCTGAGCGTTTGGTAAATAAACCAGTTTAAATAACACATAAAATTAAAAATAGGAACGTACTATGAAAGATAATTATGATCTAGTCGTTATCGGCGGCGGACCTGGTGGTTACGAAGCGGCTATTCGTGCCGGTCAGTTGGGTATGAGCGTCGCTTGTATCGAAAAACGTGTTTACAAAGGCGAGCCAGCACTTGGCGGCACTTGCTTAAACGTTGGTTGTATTCCATCAAAAGCTTTACTTGATACCTCACATCGCTATGAGGCGACAAAAGACGAGCTCGACGAGCATGGCATCAGCACCGGTGATGTCGGCATCAACGTCGAGAAGATGATTGAGCGTAAAGAAGGTATCGTCAAGCAATTAACCGGCGGTGTTGCGGCACTACTCAAGGGCAATGGTGTTGACTGGCTACAAGGTTGGGGCACGTTAGTCGACGGTAAAGGCGATGACAAAAAAGTTAAATTTGTTGCGCTAGAGGATGATGCAGAAAGCACCATTACTGCCAAGAACGTTATCTTAGCCTCAGGTTCTGTGCCTATCGATATTCCAGTTGCCAAAGTCGATCACGAGCATATCGTCGACTCGACTGGCGCGCTTGATTTCACTGAGACGCCAAAGCGCTTGGGCGTGATTGGTGCAGGCGTTATCGGTCTTGAGCTTGGTTCAGTATGGCGTCGCTTGGGCGCGGAAGTCGTGGTTTATGAAGCGCTGCCTGAATTTTTAGCCGCTGCGGATAAAGATATCGCCAAAGAAGCTCGTAAGATGTTCAAAAAACAAGGCTTAGATATCCGCGTCGATACCAAAGTGACTAATGCAGAAGTCAAAGACGGTCAAGTCGTCGTCACTAGCGAAAACAAAGGCGAAGCCTCAGATGAGAGCTTTGATAAATTGATCGTTTGTGTCGGTCGCCGTGCTTACTCTGAGAAGCTACTTGGCGAGGACAGCGGTGTGACGCTAACCGAACGCGGCCTTATCGATGTCGATGATCAGTGCAAAACCAATCTAGATGGCGTCTATGCTATTGGCGATTTAGTACGTGGCCCGATGCTCGCGCATAAAGCGATGGAAGAAGGCATGATGGCGGTTGAGCGCATTCATGGCGAAAAAGCACAAGTCAACTATGACACTATTATCAACATTATCTATACCCATCCAGAAATCGCTTGGGTTGGTCTGACTGAAAAAGAAGCTGCGGATGCAGGCTATGAGGTCAAAACAGGCTCATTCAATCTAGCTGCTAACGGTCGCGCGCTGGCGCAAAGTGAAGCGCAAGGCTCAATCAAAGTCGTTGCCGATGCTAAGACCGATCGTTTACTCGGTATGCATGCTATCTTTGCTGGCGCCGGCGACATCGTCCATCAAGGCATGATCGCGATGGAATTTGTCTCTAGTATCGAAGATTTGCAGCTGATGACTTTCGCGCATCCAACGATTTCAGAAGCGGTACACGAAGCTGCCTTATCTGCTGATGGCCGTGCTATTCACGCCATTCAGCGTAAAAAACGTAAATAGTATCCGTGCAGGTTTGTCCTTAGTCAGTCATCACTTCGTCCTAAAGAAGATGGCAACTAAAGCGTCAATAGCTGTCAAACTGGCAGGCTAATACGCTGTCATGCGGACAACCTTAAGCATAAGGATTACAGCTAGTAGCGCTATCTATTATTATCGCTCTAGCTAACAACAAGCGCGCTGTCAGTTATATCATGGCGCGTTTGTTTAACTATTTATTATCACATTCTCAATTGAAAAAAATAAAGGATACAATCAATGAATTTACACGAGTATCAAGCCAAAGAGCTATTAAAAAGTTACGGCCTACCGATCCAAGAGGGTATCGTTGCTCACAGCGGTGACGAAGCTGCCGCTGCTTTTGATAAGACTCCAACAGACATCGCTGTTATCAAAGCGCAGGTTCATGCGGGTGGCCGTGGTAAAGCGGGCGGCGTCAAACTTGTCAAAACTCGCGAAGAAGCCAAGCAAGTTGCTGAAGAGCTGATCGGTACTAACCTAGTAACGTTCCAAACTGATGCTGATGGTCAGCCAGTCAACTTCGTATTGGTTGCAGAAGATATGTATCCAGTACAAACTGAGCTATATCTTGGCGCTGTTGTTGACCGTGCGACTCGTCGTGTGACGTTCATGGCCTCTACCGAAGGCGGCGTAGATATCGAAGAAGTAGCACACAACACACCAGAAAAAATCTTCAAAGTACACGTTGATCCTTTAGTTGGTTTAATGCCTTTCCAAGCGCGTGACGTTGCGTTCAAACTTGGCCTTGAAGGCAAGCAAATCAATCAATTTGTTAAATTGATGACTGGCGCCTATAAGGCATTTGTTGAAAATGACTTTGCATTGATGGAAATCAACCCATTAGCCGTTCGTGAAAACGGCGAAATCGTTTGTGTTGATGGCAAAATTGGCATCGACTCAAACGCCCTATATCGTCTGCCAAAAATCGCAGCACTACAGGATAAAACTCAAGAAAACGAGCGTGAGCTTAAAGCCGCTGAGTTTGACCTAAACTATGTTGCTCTAGAAGGTAACATCGGTTGTATGGTTAACGGTGCTGGTCTTGCCATGGCGACCATGGACATCATCAAATTGTATGGCGGCAAGCCTGCTAACTTCTTGGACGTTGGCGGCGGCGCAACCAAAGATCGCGTTGTTGAAGCGTTCAAAATTATCCTTGAAGACAGCAGTGTTGAAGGCGTACTAATCAACATTTTCGGCGGCATCGTACGCTGTGACATGATTGCAGAAGCGATTATTGCTGCAGTAAAAGAAGTTGATGTACAAGTTCCTGTGGTCGTGCGTTTAGAAGGTAACAATGCTGAGAAAGGCGCGCAGATCTTAGAAGAGTCTGGTCTGAAATTAATTTCAGCTCAAGGTCTTTCTGACGCCGCGCAAAAAATTGTCGACGCTGTTAAAGCGTAATAGCCAAAGCGTAATGACGGCAGTGGCATATTGAAATGCTAATGACAGCTGAAGCCTGCTGCCATCATTACAAGACAACCGAATACAAGGAAAATATAATGAGTGTATTAATCGATAAAGATACCAAAGTATTGGTACAAGGTTTTACTGGTAAAAACGGTACGTTCCATTCAGAACAAGCCATCGAATACGGCACCAAAGTAGTTGGCGGCGTAACCCCAGGTAAAGGCGGTCAAACGCACCTAGGCTTACCAGTGTTTAACACAATGGCGGAAGCCATGGAAGCGACTCAAGCTGACGCTTCTGTTATTTATGTACCAGCACCATTTGTACTAGATTCTATTGTTGAAGCCATCGATGCTGGCGTTAAGTTGATCGTTGTGATCACTGAAGGCGTACCAACTATCGATATGCTAAAAGCAAAACGCTATCTCGAAGAAGCTGGCGACGTGCGTTTGGTTGGTCCTAACTGCCCAGGTGTTATCACGCCAGGCGAATGTAAAATTGGTATCATGCCAGGCCACATCCATCAGCCAGGTAAAGTGGGCATTATCTCACGTTCTGGTACGTTGACTTATGAAGCGGTTGCTCAGACAACTAAGCTTGGTTTTGGTCAGTCAACGTGTATCGGTATCGGTGGTGACCCTATCCCTGGTATGAACCAGATTGACGCGCTAAAACTGTTCGAAGCAGATCCACAAACTGAAGCAATCATCCTAATTGGTGAGATCGGTGGTACTGCTGAAGAGGAAGCTGCTGCTTACATCAAAGACCATGTAACTAAGCCAGTTGTTGGTTATATCGCTGGTGTTACCGCTCCTGAAGGCAAGCGTATGGGCCATGCTGGTGCTATTATCTCTGGTGGTCAAGGTACTGCTGAAGAGAAATTCAAAGCGTTTGAAGATGCTGGCATCGCGTACACACGTGACCCATCTAAACTTGGCGACAAACTAAAAGAAGTTACTGGCTGGTAAGATAGACATTAGTCTATAGTGAAACTACTAAAACTATATTGAAATGTTAAGAAGACACCCCTACAATGGGGTGTTTTTTTATATCTGAAAATCCTATGAAAAGCGAGATATTGGCCATTACTTATAAAGATTGTATCAGTTTTCATAAACATGTTATTTTGAATGATATGGCTCGTAATTTTTGATTCAGGGTTCTTGAACTGATAATTTCTGTATATCTGCTGAGACGTTTGATATTAGCAAGGTACAAATCCAAATCGCTATAATATCTACTAAGTATTTGCTAAGTTAGCATTATTTTACCTAACCTACTTTCTTAAAACAGTCCTCTTATTATGAAAAAAATTACTCATGCTGTTATCCCTGTCGCAGGCTTTGGTACGCGTATGCTGCCATTGTCTAAATCTGTGCCAAAAGAATTGTTACCGCTTGGCAATCGTCCTGCTATCCATTATGTGGTCGAAGAGGCTATCGCTGCGGGTATCAAGCATATTGTCTTGGTCGGTCATGCACAAAAAAGCGCGATTGAAAACTACTTCGATATCAATGCTGAGCTAGATAATCAATTACGTCATAAAGGTAAAGATGAGCTGGCTGATAGTTTAAATTGGCTACCAGAGGATGTAACGGTATCAATGATACGTCAAGGTAAGGCCTTAGGTTTGGGGCATGCAGTACTAGCTGCGCGTCCTATCATTGGCGAGCATGATTTTGCTGTATTGCTCCCTGATGTCGTTCTCGATCCGTTTACTACTGATATGGCTGCTGATAATTTGGCCTTTATGATTGATGCTTTTAGTCATGACGGCCATTCGCAAATATTGGTAAATGAAGTTGCTGACGAAGATGTGCACAAATACGGTATCGCCAAACTTATCGATACCAGTCATATAGATGAGTTTGGCGACGTTAATGCCAGCTTTGGCGTGGCAGGTTTTGTAGAAAAGCCAAGCTTAGCAGAAGCACCATCAAACCTAGCTGTCGTAGGGCGTTATGTTTTTAGCAATCATATTTTTAATTACCTCGCAAACACTAAAGCCTCAGTCGGTGGTGAGATTCAACTGACTGATGCTATCGATGCGCTTATTAACGAATATGGTGTGAATGTGACAACGATGCGCGGTGCCAGTTATGATGCCGGTGACATGCGCTCGTATATGCAAGCGTTTATCTATTTTGCCGAGCAGCAATTAGCAGATGAAAAATAGCGATGGATAAGATAAAGGACGATAAGAAGTATCATAGCGCTCGCCGTTCCAAATACTGGGAGCAGTTGCAAACGCTTGCGGCGCAGCCATGGTCGCTGGCAAGTTTATTTGCGCAAGATGACAGTCGTGCGACACGCTTTAGTGCGCAAGCTGGCGCGCTGTACATGGACTATAGCAAGCAGTGTATCGATGAGCGAGTTATGGGTGCTTTATTGCGGCTAGCAGATAGCTGTGAGCTGTCCGCTCGAATTGATGCATTGATGCAAGGCGCGATGGTCAACAATAGTGAAGAACGTGCGGCCCTACATACAGCACTACGTCTGCCTGAGAATGCAGAGCTACAAGTTGGTAAGCAAGATGTGGTTGCCGATGTACATCATAGTTTGGCACAGGTAGCGAGATTATCCGAGCGTGTCCGTAGTGGCACATGGCGAGGGTTCTCAGGTAAGGCCATCACCGATGTGGTTAATATTGGCGTTGGCGGTTCTGATCTTGGGCCGCTCATGGCGACTGCTGCGCTTGACGAATGGGCAGATACGGAAATCGGTGTACATTTCGTCTCTAATATGGACGGCACTCAGCTTGATAATCTACTAAAGCACCTCAATCCTGAAACCACATTATTTATTATCTCTTCCAAATCCTTCGGTACGGTTGATACCTTATCTAATGCCAAAACCGCACTGTCTTGGTTACTTGCGACGGCGACGCTGCGCGCTGGTACTGAAGACAGTGTGTTGCGTCGGCACTTTATTGGAATATCAGCCAATAGTGAAAAGATGAGGGTTTGGGGGATACATCCTGAGCATCAATTAGAGCTTTGGGAGTGGGTTGGAGGCCGGTTTTCTTTGTGGTCAGCGATTGGGCTAGCCATTGCTATTCGTGTTGGTATGAATAGGTTTAGGGAGCTACTAAGTGGTGCTCACAGTATGGATGAGCATTTTGCACAGGCAGATTTTGTAGATAACTTACCAGTATTGCTAGGGCTGCTAGCTGTATGGAACAGTACGTTTTTGAGGGTGAATGCCCATACCGTATTGCCTTATGATGGACGGTTAGGCTATCTGCCTAGCTACTTGACCCAGCTTGAAATGGAAAGTAATGGCAAGTCGGTCACTCAGCACGGCGACCATATTGATTATGATACTTGTCCAATTCTGTGGGGCGAGATTGGTTCAAACGCTCAGCATGCCTTTTATCAGCTACTGCATCAAGGCACGCAGCAAGTCTCCTGTGATTTTATCGCTTGTGTACGCCGTTATAGTGGCGAGGTGCAAAACGCCTCGTTGCAACAACAGCATGAGCTATCTTTAGCAAACTGCCTAGCGCAAAGTCGAGTCTTGGCATTTGGCAATGCTGCTGTCACAGAGGCATCGAATAGTGATGCAAAAACGGTATCCAGTGCAGATAAATACAAATATTACCGTGGTAATCAACCATCGACTACCTTGCTTATCGATGAGCTTACGCCTCATAGTTTGGGTGCGCTGGTTGCGCTCTACGAGCATAAAGTCTACGTGATGGCCAGTATTTGGGATATCAATCCGTTTGATCAATGGGGGGTTGAGATGGGCAAGCAAATGGCAGAGTCTGTGCATGACGCTATGCAGCAAGAGGCTCACAGCCAATTTGACACTTCTACCGACCAGTTATTACAGCATATCAAAAAACTGTCTTAGTAATACTGATCAATCAATAATGTAAAAAGGTACACTCATGGGGACTGCTACAAACGATCAATGTATGCCTTATAATGGATTTGCATCAAACCCATTGACCAGTTCCAATGTGTGTGTGCTGGTTGGCCATAGTATCGAAGCGATTACCAGTGCCGTGGTGCTGGCAAGTTTAGGTCAACGCGTTCATCTGTATGCAGATATAGATCTATTGGCTCAGCAGATACAGCAATATAGCTTTGAGCATCATCTGCAAGCGCTATGGCAAATGTATGTACAGCAGCGAGTTATTACAAGTCAAGCATTGCCAGATAGTGCAGAGACGTTAATACAATATTATGAAACGGCAAATCATGGTGACAGCCACGTCGTCAGTCAGAGCATTCATAGTGATGATCAAAATAAAGTGGCGCTTTACTGGTTGTTTTTAGACAGTATTAAGTCTGCGTGGACAGAAGATGGTTGGATTCGGGCTTTTAATCAAAGCCATCAGCAGGCATTACCTGTAATAATGAGCGGAATTAAGGAATTAGGCGCTGTATCAGCACTATCTGAGCGTCTACAGCGAGCGTGGGTCTATTATATACCGTTTGTTTTTTTGCAAGATGGTGATGCTTATAACTCCATGTTGAACCCTGCATTATGGTTGCTGGGTGAAAAAACAGCAGACAGCAACCAACATTTAGAGATGTTACAGCCGTTAATGCAGCATGCTCGCGCCGCTCATCATGCCGATATCGCAACGATAGAGTTTGCGCGTAGTAGTATCATGGCGATGCTCGCGACCCGGGTGAGCTTTATGAATGAGATGTCACGCTTGGCGGATAGCCAGCAGGTGGATATCAGTCAGGTGAGTCGTATTATGGGGTTGGATGAGCGCGTAGGCAGTAGCTATCTACAGGCAGGATGGGGGTTTGGCGGTAATACACTACCTACCGAGCTGGCTAAGTTACAGCAGTCGAGCAAAATGCATAGTTTAGACATGCCTCTTTTACAGTCTGTCGTGCATATTAATGAGGACCAAAAAGAGCTGATATTTCGCAAGTTTTGGCAGTATTTTGATGGTTTCATTGACAATAAAACCGTCATGATCTGGGGTGGCAGTTATAAAGCAGGCTCAGGCCGTACCGCAGGCTCAGCCATTCATCCATTGTTAGCATTACTGTGGTCTTATGGTATCCGTACACTGGTTTATAGTGATAAAGCACAGGGTGAGCTTGCTGCACTGTACGAACAACAACCATTGCTTGAATTGATTAGTAGTCCTTATCAGAGAATCAATGATGCTCAGGCCGTTTTTTTGATCAGCTGGTCGCCACGAGAGCGATTGGATATTGATAAAATCAATCAGCAAGCCATGCCAGTATTTGATGCGCAAAATACATTTACTCGATCGCAAATTGATCGCTTAGTAGGCGACTATGTGGGCATTGGTCGAGCTAAATAGTGTTATTGAAGTTCTTCATTATTAAAAAAGCTCGCTAATCATGATTAGCGAGCTTTTTTTGTGACTTTACGCTGGTACTGCTCCTTGTACCGCTAGCCATTGTTGAATTTCTTGCGTTTTACTAGCCAATAACGAGTGATCGCCGCGACTTTCGATATTCAATCTAATCAGTGGTTCAGTATTTGAAGCACGCAAATTGAAGCGCCATTCGCCAAAATTTAGGCTTAAGCCATCAAGCAGAGATTTAGTTGGATTGTCGATACTAAATTTTTCTTCAATGGCACTGATGATGGTTGGGGCATCATGAGTCGTGAGGCGGAAGTTTAGTTCGCCTGAGCTGGGATAAGATTGAATATAACCTGTGACCAATTCTGATAAGGTCTTACCTGTGATAGACAGCAGCTCAATGGTGAGTAACCAAGGAATCATACCGCTGTCGCAATAGAAAAAATCACGGAAGTAATGATGGGCCGACATCTCGCCACCATAGACCGCACCTGACTCGCGCATGATTTGCTTGATAAAAGAATGTCCAGATTTACTGATTACAGCATTGCCATTATGCGCTTCGATAACCGCTTCAGTATTATATATCACTCGTGGATCATAGACGATTGACTCACTCGGGTATTTGTTCAAAAATGCTTGAGCGAGCATACCGACGATGTAGCTACCATCAATGAACACGCCATTTTCGTCAAACAAAAAGCAGCGATCAAAGTCACCGTCAAAAGCAATACCAAGATCCGCTTTGTTTTCTAGTACGGCTTGCTGAGTCGCCAGTCTATTGGCTTCAATCATTGGATTGGGAATACCGTTAGGGAAGCTACCATCAGGCGTATGATGCAACGTGATAATTTCAATGGGTGCACCAGCTTGCGTCAGTCTATTGATTAACAAGTCAACGACTGGACCTGCACTGCCATTGCCGGAGTTAATAATCAGTTTAAGGGGCTTTAATTTATCAATATCGATAAAAGTCATGACATGATCGATATAAGCACTTTTATCAGTCAATAATTGCAACTGTCCTGATTGATTGTCAGTGGTAAATTGTCCTGATTCTGCCAATGCCTGAATCTCTGCCAAACCGTCATCCGCACTGATAGGTTTTGAATGTTCTTTGACCAGTTTGAGGCCATTATAGTTGATAGGGTTGTGACTGGCAGTCACCTCAATACCGCCTAGCGCCTGATAATAACTGGTGGCAAAATACACCTCTTCTGTCCCTGTCATACCTAGGTCAATCACATCAATCCCTGCATCCATGATACCTTTGATAGCCGCTTGTTTTAATTGCTCACTAGAGTGGCGAATATCACTACCAATGACAATAGCTGGTTTTAGATCTGCCATATCATTGGTTTTATTTTCAATGGCTGCCTGATAGCGCTGATACAAAATCTGAGCAAAAGCCCGACCAATACGGTAGGCGATGTCTTCATCGAGATTGACGCCAAGCTCACCGCGTATATCATAGGCTTTAAACGAGTTGATGGTGATAGCATTGAATTCCATGGCTGGCTGATAGCTGGTGGTCGCAGAAGTCGACATAATGATAAAATTCCTTGCGCGTGAGCAATGATAAAATAAGAAAGTAGATAGCATAATTATAAGCCAATCAGGGTTCAATGATACATTAACTACTCAATGAGTTAGATACATGTCGATATGTATGATGCAGATTTATGCTGATCGATCACTAAGCCTCGTACTACACTGACATACGAGAATGATAAACTATACGCTATACCAAGCCAAAAAATGGCATGATAAATAAGATATAAGAGTATTTCCTATGAGTATTTTAGACAATAAAATTACCGTACCTAAGCCCGTGCAAGGCACACCAGAAGCGAACGGTGAGTTTGATGATTTACTGGCTTTGATGGCTCGTCTACGAGCAGATTGTCCGTGGGATAGGAAACAGACCAACCATAGCCTTATTCCGTATGCCATTGAAGAAGCCTATGAGCTGGGCGAAGCAGTGCAAAGCGATGATGATGAAGATATCAAAGGTGAGCTGGGTGATGTCCTATTACAAGTCATCTTTCATTGTCAGATGTACGCTGAACAAGGGCGTTTTGATATGAGTGATGTCATTACGACTTTACAAGAAAAGCTGGTTCGCCGTCACCCTCATGTATTTGAAGCCGAAACGCTCAAGGACGATGCCGCAGTAAAAATACGCTGGGATGAAATTAAAGCGGAAGAGCAACAGGCACGCGAAGCACGAGGTAAGTCAAAACGTCGCTTAGATAACGTAAAAGCCGGTAGTGCTCTCATGCAGGCACAAAATGTACAAAAACAAGCGTCAACGCTGGGTTTTGATTGGGACGGTGTTACTGGTGCCGTCGAAAAGCTAGACGAAGAGATTGCCGAGCTAAAGCATGAGCTAACAGATAAATCTATAGTCGAGATCAAAGCCAATATCAGAGAGGTAGAAAAGGAATTAGGCGATTGCATGTTTGCGCTCGTCAATGTCGCACGTAAACTAAACCTTGATGCAGAAGCCGCTACCTTAACCTGCGTACATAAATTTAAATCACGTTTTGGTTATATTGAGGAGCAATTAGCATTAAGTGGTAAGCGTTTGGAGGACAGCGATATAACCGAAATGGATGGATTGTGGGAAGCGGCGAAACAACATGAACGCTCATCATAAAATTTCGTCTCACAGTTATATTTCGCCTAGCAGCTACACAGCAATGTCTATTGTTAGTCTTTTATGCGCTCTGCTGATGCTTAATAATGCCCACGCTGCTCCCTGTTTTGACAACCCTCAGCGCGCTTACGATTATCTGTTGGCACAAGAAAATGCCAAAATACAGGCACGAAATGAAGCCACCGTAAATATCAATCGTGCCAGTGAAGGCGAGCTGGTATCGCTGAATGGTATTGGCAGCAGTAAAGCCCAGGCGATTATTTTATATCGTGAAATGTTCGGTGAATTCAAAACAGTAGATGAGTTGGCAAAGGTGAAAGGTATTGGTGCAAAAACGCTTGAGAAAAATCGAAGACGCTTAAGTGTGCAAGATTAATAGCGGTATTTTGCATTAATCAATCCCAATATTGACAAAATAGCATGTAAGTAAATGTCATAACACACCCAGCACGTGCAAAATTTGTTAAACTAGCGGGTACATCCGCCTGATAAACGCTGTGTTATTCAGGGGTGGTTAAAGAATACCGGCGAGGAGTAGATGCATGGCCGAGCGTGCCGCCAAGCAGTTAGAACTGAACAAATCTGAATTACCCAATTCCATTACTGAAGTGATTGCCACATTGACCCGAGCTGGGTTTGATGCGTATATTGTTGGTGGCGGTGTGCGCGATACCTTATTGGGTCTGCGCCCAAAAGACTTTGACGCCGTGACTGATGCCAAGCCGCACGAGATTAAAGACGTCTTTGGCAAGCGTTGCCGTATCATCGGTCGCCGCTTCCAATTGGCACATGTATATTCAGGTCGCGAGTTAATCGAAGTGGCGACGTTTCGTGGTCCACCAACGAGCAATGCCAATACCAATCAGGACGGTATGATCCTGCGCGACAATGTGTGGGGCGATATCAAGCAAGACTTTGCCCGTCGTGACTTTTCTATCAACGCGCTTTATTATCAGCCGCTCAAAGGCGTGGTTCATGATTTCTGCGGTGCGCTTGATGATATTGATAATAGAATCATTCGTCTATTGGGTCATGCGCCAGTGCGTATCGAAGAAGATCCAGTAAGACTATTACGTGCGCTGCGATTTAAAGCCAAATTGGGCTTTGAGTTTGATGATGCGTTATCCGATCAGTTTCATGATGGTAATTGGGCGCTGCTTGAGCAGATATCGCCACATCGTCTCTACGATGAAACACAGAAGATGTTTACCGGTGGCTATCTAGTGCCACTGTTGCCACTATTGTTTGAGTCTGGCGCGATCGATAGCCTCATCATTTATCCACCAGCCGAGCCAAGCGCCTTAGTCAATCAAGTGGCCATCAATACCGACAAGCGTATTGCGGCAGGCAAAAGCATCAATCCAGCGTTCTTTTATGCAGCGCTATTGTGGGAAAACTATTTGCATCAATTGGCAAAAGCTAAAAAGCGCAATATGCCGTTTGCTGAAGCACAAATGCATGCCGCCGGTAAAGTCATTGATCGTCAACGCATCAAAACCGCTATTCCGAAATTTGCTGAGCAGTTTATCCGTGATATCTGGATATTGCAGCCAAAACTTGCGGCTCCGCGTAGCAAGCAAATCGTTCAGCTCTCTGAGCATCCGCGCTTTCGTGCGGGTTTTGACTTCTTATTATTACGTGAGCAATGCGGTGATGCTGAGCACCCATTGTCAGAGTCGACGAATGGCATGGGCGAGTGGTGGCAGACGTATCAGACATTGTCTGAACGAGAGCAGCAGCAAGCGATTGAAGCGTTCGACGAAAATATCCGCCGCGGCGCTTATAAAAAAGGGCAGCGTGGTCGCGGGCGCAATCGTCAAAAACCAGAAGCAAATATCACTGATCACTCACCATCTAATCAGAACAGTGCAAAACAAAGTAAAGCCAATACTAGTACTGATAAAGGTAGGAATGATCAGACAATGGTAAATGACCCATCAAATATCCCAGCACGTCGTCGTCGCGCTGCCAGTCAGACCAAAAACACTGGTAAAGAATATGATACGCAGCAAGTCAAGCAAGATAGTCATGAGCTTGCGCAGCTACAGCAGCTATCGCTTGCCAGTAATAACCAAGCGACAAACAAACGCCATCACTCTAAACCTGCGCCACTGTTTGTGATAGAACACGAAAAAGTTGTGCCACCGCTACAAAAGCAGCTGCCAGCTGAGAGTGCATCGCAGCCGAAGCGCAAGAATGCACCTGTGCAAACGGATAAAGCTGATCGTTCAGATAGTACTCAGTTGTCTAAAGCTAATTCGTCAGAGGTTAAGGCATCATCTAATCAGGTAAAACCAACTCGCACAATCGCCAGATCGCCTGCGCTTGTCAGTATGAATAACGAGCCGATTCCGCACAAGCGTCGCCGTCGTCAGCCTACTGTTGATAGTACAAATAGTGTCGAGTTGCAAAGTAAGAATGATAAAGAACAATCAACAGCGAAGTATGCGAGAAAAGCACCTAAGTCAGTAGCGACATCAGCTAGTCCAGCTGATACTACAGAAGCAAAAACTGTAGCGCGTGAAGGGACAAAGAAAGCGGCTACACCAACAAAGGCCAAGAAACCAGTCAAAGCAAAGACTGAGCAAGTTGATAGTAATCAAGCGCCTGCTGTTAAAGTGACCGATGATAAAGGCCCTGTGCCATCAAAACGCCGTCGCCGTCAGCCTAGTACTGAAAGTGCCTGATATGAATAACAGTATGAATGATAGTCACTGGGTTACCTGTTATGTGGGCCTAGGTAGCAATCTATCTAATGAGTTGGGATCGCCTATAGACCATTTGCAGCAAGCGCTTGAAAGCATGAAAAAGAGTGAGAAAATACGCGAAATTAGCGTGTCTTCTTTTTATGCGTCAGCGCCAATGGGTCCACAAGACCAGCCAGACTTTATCAATGCGGTTGCTGGGTTTGAAACGGTAATGACGCCTTTTGAGCTGCTTAGTTTTTGTCAGCAGTTAGAGAGCATGGCCAAGCGGGCACGTTTGCGCCGCTGGGGTGAGCGTAGTCTAGATGTCGATATTTTACTATATGGTGATATGCAGATTGCCGAACCACAGCTAACGGTTCCGCACGTTGGACTATGCGAGCGTAATTTTGTATTAATACCACTGCGAGAGTTAGCGCCACATTTGACTATCGTAGAAACACCAATAGCTGATTACCCACAAAGTCATGATTGGACAGGCTTAAAATTATTATCAAACGACTGATCTGCAGTAGCTTATCATAACTGATTAAGTATTAGATACTTTTTATGATAGCTCACTAACGCTAGCTAAAATGATAGACATTGATAATTAAAGGCATTGCAAGTTAATTGAGGGTCATATGACAACATTATCTACGTTGAATAAATTTAAAAAAGAGGGTACTAAGTTTACTTGCTTGACGTGCTATGACTCAATGTTTGCACGGATGATGGATAAGGCACAGATCGATACGATTTTGATTGGTGATAGTCTAGGTATGGTCGTGCAAGGTCATGACTCAACACTACCTGTAACCGTCAATGATATGGCATATCACACAGCCAATATCGCCCGTAGTAATCAGCATGCGTTGATCTTAGCGGACTTGCCGTTCATGAGTTATGTGACGTTGCCAGAAGCCATTGCCAATAGCCGCCAATTGATGCAAGCAGGGGCGCATGTGATTAAGGTCGAAGGCGGTAGTGAGCTCTGTGAATTGGTGACGACTTTAGCGCAAGCAGGAACGCCTACTTGTGTACATCTTGGTTTGACTCCGCAATCGGTCAATGTCTTTGGCGGCTATAAGATTCAAGGCCGCGGTGACGAAGCGGCTGACAAATTGCTCGCTGATGCTAAGGCAGTGGTTGATGCTGGTGCAGCGCTGTTGGTGCTAGAGTGTGTGCCGGCAGCACTTGCCAAAACAGTGACAGATGCTGTTGCTGTACCAGTCATTGGCATCGGTGCAGGCGCAGATACTGATGGTCAGGTACTGGTGATGCATGACATGTTGGGCATGGTACACGGTCGTGTGCCACGTTTTGTACATGACTTTTTGACCGATGAGCGCAATCATGCACGCAGTATTGAAGGGGCTTTTGCGTTATATCAGCAATCAGTACGTGACCGCAGTTTTCCAACTGAACAGCATCAATTTAGCTAATCTATTTGAGCTTTCAAATATCAGAATGTTGAAATATAAGAAAAACTACCATGTCTCCAATTATTTATCATGATATCCCATCACTACGTGCAGCGCTTCAGCCTTATCGTGGTCACGAAATTGACAAACAAGACCGTCAGCAGCGTATTGCGTTAGTACCAACAATGGGTAATCTGCATCAGGGTCATCTAGAGCTGGTAAAAATTGCTAAACAGCATGCGGATATCGTCGTCGTTAGTATTTTTGTCAATCCTACTCAGTTCGGTGTGGGCGAGGATTTTGATAGTTATCCACGTACACTAGACGACGATGTGGCTAAGCTTGCCACTGTTGGTGCAGATTATGTGTTTGCGCCAAGCGTTGATGCGATGTACCCAGTATTACCACCACCGACTACTGTATTAGCTGGCGCTATTAGTAGCCAACTATGTGGTCAGTCACGTCCTGGTCATTTTGATGGCGTTGGTATCGTTGTCTCTAAGCTTTTCAACATTGTGCAACCAGATGTGGCGATATTTGGCCAAAAAGACTATCAGCAGCTGGCTATTATTAAGCAGTTGGTGCGTGATTTGAGCTACCCAATTGAGATTGTTGGTGCACCTATTATTCGTGCTGATGATGGGCTAGCACTCTCCTCACGTAATCAATACTTAACCGAATCTGAGCGACAAGTTGCGCCTATACTGCATCGAGAGCTACAAGATTTGGCAGAGCAGTTGAAAGGTGGTGGTATTAGTCAGCAAGCGTTTGAATCATTACTAAAAGACAAGCGTACACGCATTAGTGATGCAGGTTTCACGATCGATTATCTAGAAGTAAAAACTGAAGCGCTGGGTTCTGTCGTAAGTGACTCTACAACTTTCAATATAGAAAATAAAAACATTGTTATTTTGGTTGCAGCATGGCTGGGACGCGCACGTTTATTGGATAATCAGTTAGTAGTGGTGGGGTAAACCCTTCGGTACATATTGTATCGGATGCAATGAACTAGAATGGGTAGATCATGGATATAAATCAGGATCAAAGCGAGAATCAAGCCGCATCGACAACGCCAAAAATATCAGCGCCAAAAATATCAACGGATAAACTCAGCATTCTAGTGGTATCAGGCCGTTCAGGCTCAGGAAAAACCTCAGTACTGAATATCTTAGAGGATTTAGGTTACTACTCTATTGATAATCTACCGTTGTCTTTATTGCCGAGCGCCGCGCACAAACTGGTAAAAGAGAGCGGTATCAATCGCATTGCCCTTGGCGTTGATATTCGAACGCCGCGCGCGGATCTGTCCAATTTTGCAGCAACCTATGCAGCATTAAAAGACACTTACGGCAGTCAAGCTGTTCAAGTGTTGTATGTGACCGCGCAGGAGAGTACCCTGATAGCGCGTTTCAATGCGACGCGCCGTGTACATCCACTCATGTCTCAGGATGTCGATAGTGACAATGCAAACCATGTCGTATTCAATCTACCTGCCGCGATCAAAAAAGAAGTTGAGCTGTTAAAGCCCATCTCCAGTCAAGCAGATATCAAGATCGATACAACGACTTTAAATATTCATCAGTTAAAAGACAGGTTACGCGAACATATTGGCATGGACAATCAAATTGTCATTAACCTGCTGTCATTTGGTTTTAAGCACGGTAGTCCTATTGATGCTGATTTTGTGTTCGATGTCAGGATTTTGCCTAATCCACATTGGAATCCTGAGCTGCGTGCCTCGACAGGGCTCGATGCTGAAGTCAGCACGTTTTTTGCAGAGTATCCTGAAGTGGCTGAAATGCTAGATGATATCGATAAGTTTTTGACACGTTGGCTACCAGAGTTTTTGCACAATAATCGTCATACAGTGACGGTTGCGATCGGTTGTACCGGCGGTAAGCATCGTTCAGTATTTATCACCGATCATCTACAGCGTCGCCTCGCTGATACGATGCCAGAAGGTGTAAAGGTACTGGCAAAGCACCGTGAAAAAAGTCGTTGGTAGTTATATTCAGCACTATTAATTTATTACTTATTATTTTGGAAAGCTTTTATGATTGACTGGTCAGAACAAGATATGCGTGTCTCGCGCACAGAGCTCAAAAAAGCCCACGAGCGCTTACAGCAGTTATCCATACCACTCGCTAGCCTCTCAAAAAAGCAGTTAAAAACGTTGCCAGCTAGTGATTATTTTATGGCTGAACTCATGGCATTGGCCGATATTACCAGCGCCAATGCTCGTAACCGTCAGACCAAACGCGTCGGTAAGCTCATCAGCGAAGAAAATCGCCACGAGTTGGTCAAGGCATTGTTTGATGCATTTTTCCCCAAAGAGCAGGTGTCTAAAATTGAAAGTTGGTATGATCGTCTAAATATCAATGATGAGGGCACGCTCAAGCAATTTGTCAAACAATACAAAGCCTCTGAACACAACAGTATGTATCAATTACTACTATGGATTGAGTACGCCAAACATATGCAAGACGACGAGCTAATGGCAGAATCCAAAGCAGACTTGGCAAGCTATATTCGCGAAGTGGCGATCTTGTCGCAATTGAAAAAATAGATATACGATAGTAATATCGACTAGATTTTAGAACGCAAAAAAGCCAATCAATGACTGATTGGCTTTCTTGTATGCGCTGTATAAGCTTGTATATAGAGGCTATTTTTTCTCAGCGCGAGCTTTATCGACTAGATATTCAACCACTTTAGGCACCTTAGCATCTTCACCTGTGACTACATATTTGCCTTGTACGACTACAGCAGGTACGCCAGTAAGCTGATAGCGCTTAGCGCCTTCTTGTGAGCGACCAATTTTTGTGCCAACAGCAAATGAGTTGTAAAGACTGTTGAATTTCTTCTCATTCACGCCTTTTGATGCGTACCATTTACTCAATGATGATTGATCAAACAGTTTTTTGCCATCTTTGTGGATCGCGTCAAACAAGGCAGAATGGGTTTTGTCTTCGAACCCTAAAAGCTGAGCCGCATAAAAACCACGAGCATTGGCTTCCCAAACAGGGTTTAGTGCTGCTGGTGTTTTAAAGAATACGACATCTTTGTCTTTAGTCTTTGCCCATTTCTCCATATGTGGATCAAGCACATTACAGTGCGGGCAGCCATACCAGAAAAACTCACGAACAATAATAGCATCACCGCTGATGGTCTCTGGATTGTCTAGCACACGATAATCTTTTCCAGCGACATAGTCTGCAGCTTGTGCGCCCATAGAAGCAAGTCCAATGGCCATTGCCAGACCAGTCAATGTAATGACACGTTTCATACTTTATCCTTAAGATGTAGGGATTTAGAGTTTGTTAAAGGGTTTGTGTATCTATGGCGCTTATAATACATGATATCTGAGCGAGAAGAATTTCAATATACTTAAGTGACATAATATTGAGGTATCGACTATGATAACGTAAAACGTGGGCGCTTGTGAATCGGATTCTTAACCGACAGTTGTAAAGCTGTTAGCTATTATTTAAGGTATCTTACTTACGCTGCTTTGTATTTTTATCAATATTATCCGCTCATTTATATTTTTAGATCAGATCTCTCTATACTAGGAGTAATTGTCGATAATATGAATGAGTATTTTTATAATAGGCCGTATAACGGCGCTATTACAAAGCAGCTAGCACACAAACTTAGGTGTTTGCCCAGTCTATTCACAATCAGTGACGATGTACTTACGACAAAGAAGCTGCGCTCATGATAATATTGAACACATAATCGTGCACCTTCTACGATAATAATGATAACGACAACAAAGGAAATACTATGAGCTCAGCCTTATCTTCTTCGCCAACATCGAGCGATACAACCAAAAACCGCTTCGATGATACAGTAACGAATACGATAAACGTCGATCCCAGCGAAGTCGAAAAATTTAACAACTTGGCGAGTGAATGGTGGAGCAATACAGGTGCATTTGCAACCTTACATGAAATCAATCCATTACGCTTAAATTGGATAGAAGAAAACGTCAAACGGGGTTATCAAAACGACGCTAACAATGGCAACAACACTGGCGCGATCAAAACAGCAGAGCAAGGGCTCTCTGGTAAAAAGGTACTGGATGTCGGCTGCGGCGGTGGCATATTATCGGAATCTATGGCGCGCCGCGGTGCGGATGTGACAGGGATTGATTTGGGCGCTGAAAACCTCAAGGCCGCAACCGTACATGCCTCACAGAGCGGGTTAGAGAACACATTGCGCTATCAGCATATTCCAGTTGAAGAGCTAGCAAAAACGCATGCAGGTCAGTTCGATGTGGTGACCTGTATGGAGATGCTGGAGCATGTGCCTGATCCTAGCTCAATTGTACAAGCGTGTTATGAGCTACTAGCGCCTGGCGGCGTCTGCGTGCTCTCAACCATCAATCGCAACCCAAAATCGTATTTGTTTGCCATCGTTGGGGCAGAGTATGTATTGCGATTGCTCGACCGCGGCACGCATGATTATGCCAAATTTATCACGCCAGCTGAGCTAGACAAAATGGCCATCAATACAGGATTTGCACGCCAAGATATCATCGGTTTGCATTACAATCCCTTGACCAAGCGTTATTGGCTTGCTCAAAATGTCGATGTCAATTATATGATCGCCGTTCAAAAGCCATTGGTTTAACGCGGTAGATTTGACACTGTAGACGGCTTTCTTTATCCATTGTAATTTTACTAAACACGTTATCAATCTCAAGAGCATTCACTATGAGCCAATTTGTAAAAGCTGTTTTATTTGACCTTGATGGCACGTTAATCGATACTGCCGCGGACTTTGTGCGTATGATTGGTAAAATGAGCCTTGAAAATAATTGGCAAGCGCCGTCCGAGACAGATATTCGTGAGCAAGTTTCTGCGGGTGCATCCGCTATGGTGCAATTAATGCTCAGACATAACGATCAGCTAGAGGTTGGCGAGGACGAGTTACTTAATTTTCGTCAACAGTTCCTAGATAACTATGAGGCAGATATTTGTGTCGATAGCTGCTTGTTTGATAGCCTTGACGCGGTGCTGGCAGATCTAGAGAGCAAAGGCGTACCGTGGGGTATTGTCACCAACAAGCCCCGCTATCTGGCAGAAAAACTGCTCAATAAAATGCAACTTGATGAGCGCTGTGCCGCTTTGGTCTGTCCAGACGATGTATCACGCTCAAAACCGGATCCTGAGCCGATGTATATGGCCCTAGAGAAACTGGGCATCCCTCGCGGTGCCGCTGGCTCTGTGCTGTATGTGGGCGATCATATCCGTGATATTGAAGCGGGCAACGCCGCTGGCATGCCAACCATTTTGGCCGCTTATGGTTATATTCCGCCTGAAGATCAAAAAACGCTCAAAAAGTGGGGAGCTGACTATATTGTTGAGACCCCTGAGCAGTTGAAAAAATTGCTGCTTTCTTCTGGCAAATTTGAGTATTTATAGACTGGTTTTTGGGTAGTAAATGGTCAGTATGAGTCATCTTGAGTTCATACTGATAAGCATATATTTTAATGATTCAACGATAAGTAGTGAGTAATACCATGAGTGACAATATCAATCAGCCAGCTAATCAGACAAACAACCAAAAAAACGTTCAAAGTCTTACTCAACCTTTGACTCATGACGATATTCGCAATTTTGTGCCACCTACTCATTGTCTAGATGGAAAAACTATCTTAGTGACAGGTGCAGGGGATGGCATTGGCCGTGTTGCAGCATTAACCTATGCTCGCTATGGCGCTACAGTATTACTACTAGGTCGTACCAGCAGCAAGCTCGAGTATGTCTATGACGAGATTGAGAGCCTTGGCGGTAAACAGCCTGCTATGTTGCCGATGAATCTAGAAGGGGCAACCTATGCTGAAATGCAGCAGCTAGAAGGATTGATTGATAAAGAAGTTGGTCAGCTGGATGGTATTTTGCATAATGCTGGTGTGCTTGGGCAATTGACGCCACTTGAGATGTATGACGTTGATACATTCGCTCAAGTCATGAAGGTTAACTTTACAGCGACCTTTATGCTCACCCAAGCATTGCTACCACTGCTAAAAGATGCCGATCATGGCTCTATCGTCTTTACGTCTAGCACTGTAGGTACGCACCCTCGTGCGTTTTGGGGCGCTTATGCGCTCTCAAAACAAGCAGTAGAGGGTATGAGCAATATATTTACGCAAGAGACGCAAAACACCACAAACTTACGTTTTAATTGCGTGAATCCTGGTGGAACGCGTACCAATATGCGCGCTCATGCTTATCCAGGAGAAAATCCCATGAGTTTAAAAACGCCGGAAGACATCATGTCAGCCTACGTCTGCTTGATGAGTAACGAAAGTATTGGTGTACGCGGGCAAGTGGTTGAGCTACAGCCAAAAGATTAAGAGGTGTTACTTAAACTTGCATGAATACAAAGCGTAAAAGTAATTTGGGTAGCTATAGTTGATACTAAATGAAATAGATGCGTCGTACTAGGGCGTGTCCCTAATCTGGAAAAGTAATTATAAAGCCTTTAAAATAAAGAGACTATTTCAAACATGGCTCTCTAAATTATGGCAAGAACAGTGCTCAATGATAATACATGGGAACAACTCCAAAG
>Ga0207918_100007_pt1 | contig 102604 bp, 89 predicted proteins | sample DeeseametaMP0440_FD_184211 | JGI IMG/M metagenome (GOLD analysis project Ga0207918, IMG submission 184211) | Marine microbial communities from the Deep Atlantic Ocean - MP0440 (SPAdes) | ecosystem: Environmental > Aquatic > Marine > Oceanic | place: East of Rio de Janeiro, Brazil, South Atlantic... | reverse complement strand
CTGATAATGAAATACAGGACATTGAGAACAAACTAAACAACAGACCAAGAAAACGATTAGGGTTTAAAACGCCTATGCAGGCGTTCTATAATATTAATTAGCGTTGCACTTGGTGTGTTAATCTAAGTATCAAAAAACTAAACTTAATTAGAACTTATAAAGCAAACCAAGCGTGGTCGACGCTTCAGTACGTGAGTCGACCATTGGGCTATCATATTGCTCATTGGGTACATAGCTCACGCTTTGATTGGCAAACCCTGCCCATTTATCGTTAAAGTCGTAGTTGGCACTAACGCTGACATACGGATTCAAGCTCGAGTTAGATTTATAAGCGGCAACGCCTGTCTCCGCTGACTCTTCTTCACTGACGCCATAGTAGTATTCATTGTAGGCCGCGTCATGATACTCAAAGCCGATGCTTGGATAGACCGTCAGCTTGTTTCTCGTGATCTTGGCAAGGTAAGTTAAGCGACCAGTATTACCGCCACTTTCGTCCAACACATCAGTCGCAAACTGACCACGAAACGCACCGATAGGCGTGCGACGCTGGTAGCTTATACCTGCTTCTGCGGATAGTTTGCGCTCATCGAGACCTTGCAGGGCACCATTAGCATCATCAGGATCAAACGAATTCCCTGCGAGCTGCGCGTAAGCAGACAGCTGATTGACACCATCATTGATCAAGTACGCACCCGCTTGAGCACCGCGCGCATAGATCCTATTATTGTCATAAAAAATGCCCGGTAGCACACGCACTTCAGTGCTGTCTTCGAGATCATAGGCGGATTTGACCGCCATGACATTGACCCCAACGCTCAATTCGGCGTCTTTGTCAGTCGGTAGGTTTTTATTAAGAAAAGGGATGGCACTAGACAGGCTAGACACACTGAGTAATGCCGTAGCGGTTAACGTGCTCAGCATGGCTCGCGTAGAGAAGTGAGGTTGCGCTGCAAGTTTTAACATAATTGGGTCTCGTAAGTGAGTATAAATAACGGGGTAGTAAGATCAGGTAAAAAACGAGCAAAAAGCGAATAAGAATAAATGGTCTAAATAATTCGGCTGTTATTGGTAGTTATTTAGCAATGATAGATAAGTATGAGCATTTACTCAATGGCTTTTAGCACTTGTAGGATTTGCTGATGAATATCTTGCCACCACCACAAAAAACCAATGACAATAACAAGCATGACTAGCCAAGGCAGTAGTCGCCAGATTAGGCTCACGTTAACAGGCTCTGGCGCAAATTTCTTGGGATCAATATAAGTGGGGTAGTTATTTATATAGCCACCACTTTGGTCGAAATCGGCAGTATCCGCGGTGTTGTTTAAGTCTACAGGGGTTTGGATATTATTATCAGCAAATATATTGGTAAGCGGCGGATTACCGCGCTGATTATCGTGTAAGCTCGTTTGATTTTGATAGCTTGGCTGATGATTGCTTGCATAGCTCGCTTGGACCGCGTTTTGATAAGCTTGCTGAGCTTGCGCCATAGCTGCTTGCTGTGCCAGCTCTCGCTTACGATAAACGAGAGCAATAGGCAAGGCAATAAGCAAGCCAGTAATCGCGCCGCCGATATGACCGGCATTATCGATACCCGGTACGGCAAACCCATAGACCAAGTTGATCGCCATGATGATAATCAAGCTCTTGAGATTGAGCATCATGCCATTGACCGATATCTTAAACAGGGCAACGATCAGTAACGCCGCACCGATACCCATGATACCACCAGAAGCTCCCGCTGATAGGCCGGGCTGTCCTGTTCCTTCTATGATACTTTGCCATGTGACATAGTTATTGAGCAAGTTGCCACCGATGGCTGCTAGTAAAAACAATGCCAAAAACTTGGCTGAGCCAAACATCGGCTCGGCAATCTGGCCAAAGAAATACATGGCAAAGCCATTAAATAGTAGATGCATGAGACCAATGTGCAAAAACGCACTACTGGCCAAGCGCCATGGGTCATCCATCATCGTTAAGGGTAAGGCGTTGGCACCCCATTTAACTAACGCTTCAGTTGACGGGTTATTGGCATCGACGCCCGTGACTAGCTGCATGACAAATAGCCCGATAAAGCTGGCTAATAGCAGGGTAGTGACGGGCGCTGTTTTTAATAATTGTTGAATGGTCATAAAGGCTAACTGTCATCAAAAAGTTATAGAGACAGTATAAAGGGTATGAGCAAATTATGTTATGTATAGCCAGTTTTAAACGTCGATCGCTAGACATTAAGCCGCTCTAAAAACGACCCACTTTGAGGTTTTCATACGTGCCTTTTACCAAGATATTATCCGTGACAGTATTGATATCGGTATGACCACAGAATGCCATAGATATATCACACTCTTTATAGATAATCTCAAGCGCGCGGCGCACCCCGTCTTCACCATACGCTCCCAATCCGTAGAGAAAAGCGCGACCGATCATCGTGCCTTTTGCGCCCAATGCGATAGCCTTTAGTACATCTTGACCTGAGCGAATCCCGCTATCGAGCCACACCTCGATGTCGCTGTTTTCGGCATGGACTGCCTGTACGATGTCTGCGAGGGCAGAGATAGAAGATAACGCGCCATCCAACTGACGACCGCCATGGTTTGAGACGACTAGGGCATCCGCGCCACTGCGAGCCGCCATAATAGCATCTTCAGGCTCCATGATACCTTTTATGATAAGTTTACCGCCCCACATGTCTTTGATACGCGCTACATCGTCCCAGCTCAGACGTGGATCGAATTGCTCTGCCGTCCAAGCAGAGAGTGATGACAGATCCTCAACATTTTGTGCATGACCGACGATATTACCAAACGTGCGACGTTTGGTGCCCAGCATATTCATACACCATTGCGGCTTGGTCATGAGGTTGATGATATTGGTTAATGTGGGTTTGGGCGGTGCGGATAGACCATTTTTGATGTCTTTGTGACGTTGTCCAAGCACTTGTAAGTCGGCGGTCAAGATAAGTGCTGAGCAATTGGCATCTCTGGCACGGCGAATCAGATTGGCCATAAAGTCTTGATCGCGCATGACATAGAGCTGAAACCAAAACGGCTTACTAGTATGAGTGGCGACATCTTCGATAGAGCAAATGCTCATGGTTGAGAGTGAAAAGGGCACGCCGAATTTTTCAGCGGCGCGTGCGGCATGTATCTCACCATCTGCCCACATCATGCCGGTAAATCCCGTTGGGGCGATGGCTACAGGCATCTTGACTGGCTCACCGATCATACTCGTTGCCAGACTGCGGTTATCCATATCGACCAATACGCGCTGGCGCAGCTTGATACGGTCAAAGTCAGTCTCGTTATTACGATAGGTGGTCTCAGTCCACGAGCCTGAATCGACATAGTCATAGAACATACGCGGCACTTTACGCTCAGCGACACGGCGCAGATCTTCAATATCGGTCATTTTTTCTAGATTTATCATAGGATCCTCACTACAAATAATGTATAGACGGTTTGATGTTATGACGTAAGCAGTTGCTGCAAATCCATCACTGAAAACGGATAATTTAATCGCTGTGATGGAGTCAAAATCACAGGGATAGACGTGGCAAAATCCATCATAAGCGCCTCATCAAAGTCTGCAATATCGACATTTTGGTAAGTGATTGGTTGTACCGACTGAAACTGTGCAAGTATTTGCTCAGCGATATCACATAAATGACAGCCAGAGGTCCCTAGTAGCCACCATTGATTGCTATTCTCAGTAGTATTGAGGTTTGGGCTTGCGGCAATAACACGCGCTCGTAATACTTCTATACTATTATTATGCATGGTGAGATCTCTGAGCTTAAAGTATGCCAAAAAATGCTGATTATTAGGCTATTTTGATAAAAAGTAAAAAATAGTTGGTTCATTATTACATCATAAAGAAGTGGTGTAAATAATGACAGCGATTGTGAGATTAGGTAAGATGAGTTCCTGTCTAAGATTATTCATTTTCTCTCAGCTTATTACTTTTTTAATCACTCGGATATCACGCATGACAAGTTTTGGTAAGTTCATAAAACGTCTGTTGTTGGCAATTGTATTATTGGTTGTGGCATTTCATATTCTAGTCACCGGACTACTGTTAATTTGGAAAACACAGCCAATCAACAATAGCATGTTTATGTTAACCCATCGTCTAACGGGCGGTACCGTTACGCAGACATGGGCTGAGTACGATGCCATCGCCAAGTCTGTCAAACAAGCAGCGATCGTGAGTGAAGATTCCACGTTTAGCCAGCACAATGGCTTCGATATCGACGGTATCAAAGCGGCACAAAAGAAAAATGAAGAAACGGGCAAAATGTCCGCTGGTGGTTCAACCATCACCCAACAGCTGGCAAAAAACCTGTTTTTGACCTCGCATCGCTCTTATGTACGTAAGGCAGAAGAAGCTGTCATTACTGTCATGATAGAAACACTGTGGGACAAGGAGCGTATCTTGACCGCTTATCTTAATGTGGCAGAATTTGGTAATGGTATCTATGGTATCGATGCCGCCGCGCACCATTATTTTGATAAATCTGCGGCCAATCTGAACCGAGACGAATCAGCGCTCCTCATTGGGATGCTTACCAATCCGAAGTATTACGAAGACAATCAAGGTGACAGAGGCTTGCGCAACAAGCAACGTATTATCAAAAAACGCATGAAAAACGCCGTATTACCGCAAGCGTCTTAATCTTTTAAAAGAAGCCTTAACAACAAGAATAACGGGAAAGAATAATATAGTTAAGTCTAAATAAAAACGATACAGGATAATAAATTCATTTGATTAAACGCTATTTTTCGCAGCCTCTGGAGACATAGTCACAGCAAGCAAGAAAAATAGCGTTTAATCTTATTGTATCGATTTTATAGTGAACCGACTATAGTTAATAACCTTTAAGACGATAGTATAAAGACGACGGCGCATCGATAACGCAAAAGGAGTAGTAACGTGGTAGAGATAAATAATAATCAGAACAGCGGTGATATGAACGAGATTATCGACGTTAATAGTGTGAGTGAAGATGGCAACGAAAACGTTGATAAAAATATGAGCGTAAGCAGTAACTATAATGATCTGACCGACATCGACTGGCAACGCTCAGAAGACGGCAGCTATTCACCCAGCAGTTATATCAATCGAGATTTGTCTTTATTACAGTTTCATCTGCGTGTATTGGCGCAGGCAGCCAGTCCTCGTCACCCACTGCTTGAGCGCTTGTTTTTTCTCATTATTTTTTCATCGAATCTCGATGAATTCTTTGAGATTCGTGTTGCAGGTATCATGCAAAAGCTCAATATCGGTGACGTATCGACCAGTGCGCATGGTATGCGCCCAAGCGAGGTGTTAAACGAGATCTCTGCGATCACTCACGACGCTATCAATGAGCAATATCGCATTCTGAATGAAGATATTTTGCCCGCTCTTGCGCTCGAGGATATCCGCTACCTAAAACGTGATGAGCTCAATGCCGAGCAGTCTGCTTGGATGAAGCGTTATTTTACCGAGCAAGTCGTGCCAGTATTGACGCCGATAAGCATTGATCCTGCGCATCCATTCCCGCGATTGGTCAATAAAAGCCTGAACTTTATTGCCACATTAGAAGGCAAAGATGCTTTTGGTCGCGACATCAACTTGGCGATTGTACCAGCGCCGCGCAGTCTGCCGCGTGTGATTCGTCTGCCAGATGAGCTAACGGGTGGTAAAGAGCATCATGTGATGCTATCAGCCATCATTCATGAGCATATCGGTGAGCTGTTCCCTGGTATGAGTGTGACGGGTTGTCATCAGTTCAGGCTCACGCGTAATGCAGATTTAGATCTGGCGGATGATGTAGAAGATATCGCCAAGGCACTCGAGGGCGAGCTTGAAAACCGCCGTTTCGGTGACAAAGTCCGTCTTGAGGTCACAACCGACTGCCCAGCGCACATCAGTGAGTATCTGCTCAATGAGTTTGAGTTGCATGACAATCAGCTGTATCGTGTCAATGGCCCTGTGAATCTGACGCGCTTATTGTTTGATTTTAATATTCCGGGACTGCGTTATCAGCCATTTACTTATGCCGTGCCAAAAGCCTTTCGCCGAGATATGGATAAATCAGATAAATCATCCAGTATGTTTGCCGCTATGCGTAAAAGCGATGTACTGGTGCATCATCCGTTTCATGCATTTTTACCCATTATTAATCTGCTTTGGCAGGCAGCTAGCGATCCCAAAGTGTTGGCGATCAAGCAGACATTATACCGCTCAGGTACCAACTCAGAGATCGTCAAAGCGCTTGCCGCTGCCGCTCGAAATGGCAAAGAAGTCACTGCCGTCATTGAGTTGCGTGCGCGTTTCGATGAAGCTTCCAATATTGCTGTCGCCAACTATTTACAAGAAGCAGGTGCGGTTGTGGTTTATGGCATCGTCGGCTACAAGACCCATGCCAAGCTCATGCTCATCGTGCGCCGTGAAGAAGATCGAATCCGCCGCTATGTCCACCTAGGCACAGGCAACTATCATGCGGCCAATGCCAAGGTCTATACAGATTATGGTTTATTCAGTGCCGATCCTGATATCTCAGAAGATGTGCATAAGATATTTCAAGAGCTCACTGGTATGGGCAAACCTGCCAATCTCAAAAAACTGCTACATGCCCCTTTTACGTTGCACGAAAAACTAATGAGCTTTATCGATGATGAGATTGCCCATGCTAAAACAGGCAAGCGCGCTCATATTATCGTCAAAGCCAATGCGCTCACTGAGCGTCGCCTGATTGACAAATTGTATGATGCGTCGCAGGTAGGCGTCAAAATTGAGCTGATCCTGCGCTCTATGTGTTGCTTGCGTCCGCAAGTAAAAGGCCTATCTGAAAACATCACTGTACGCTCTATTATTGGCCGATTTTTGGAGCATACCCGTATTTATTATTTCTATAATAATGGGGATGAGCGTTTGTATTGTGGCAGCGCAGACTGGATGGATCGTAACCTGTTCCACCGCGTTGAGGTGGCCTTTCCAATCGAAAATAAGAAGCTTTTTAAGCAGATATATCAAGATGGTTTGATCAATTACTTACAAGACAACACGCAAGCGTGGACACTGGATGGCACAGGCGTTTGGCAGCAGCTTCAGCCAGCAGCAGGGGAGACGCCACACGTTGCTCAAGAACACTTATTGAAAGTGATTAATGGTGTTGAAGAGTCCAGCTAACTGATTGAGTGCTATCTTCATCATTTGACCAAGCACTATTTAGTCAAACACTATTTAACCAAGTATTGGTACATACCAGTGCTTGGTTTTTCTGGTTAATGCGCTGTAAAAGTTACAAACTGTGTTGTAACCTCACATTTATTCACATATTGATACGGCAGTACACTGGTGAATCTCACAGTATCCTACCTATAATTAACATCAGTTCTGGTGCAGTTTATTATTTTTATCAAAAACCTCATCACTCATCTATCTAAAAGTAACTGAACAAAAGCAACTGACTAAAAGTGGCTGAGTACATAATGATGCCGCACCGGAGAAATTCTAAATTCAGTCAACAATAAAAATAGGAAATACATCATGAGTACGACGAACAATGATACCTCAGACATCAAAAAAGCAGCAGAGCAAGCAAACGGTCAAGAGATTGAGAAAAATCTAAAAGACAATAAAAAAGTCGATGCGCCTGAATCACTAAGTGAAGAAGAGCAAACAGCGTTCATTGAGGATGACCTACGCACTGACAAATAAGAGTGTGTTTGCAGCATACGTCCAAAGCACTAATCAGATAACGATAATAAATAATGCGAGGGAGACGCCATGACCATGCCAGAAAAAAACAATACTGAAGAAAAATTCCTTGTAGAGGATCCCGCCGTTACGACGCAAGAAAATCCTCAAGGCAGCTACGAAGGCCGAAAGTACCAGCCAAATATAGATGGGCCGGAACAAGCCTCACAGGAGACAGACGAGGTCTATGTCGACCCGCGCAAAGAAGAAAATCTGCCTGCGGGTGGCAAAAACGTATCGGACCTAAATGCTTATGATCTAAGTCGAGACGACTAACAAATGATAAGCACAATATGTTATCGATACGAACAATAATTATAATAAGGACAAAACAATGGAAACCAGAGATCCTGCTTTAAGTAAAACTCGAATCGCAGAAACGGACACGCATGAAACTTTAGACAGTGCTCAAACGGTGAAAAACCATGAGGAGCTCGAAGAAAACGTCAATGAAAATAAAGGTACCGACACTTTTGAAGAGGGTGTAGTGGAGTCTGAGCACGTCAATGATGGTGACAACCCAGCGCGCCAGCCCGACCGCCGCGATCAACCAGGTAATGGTTTTGATGATAATATCAATGAAAGCACCGTTGCAAGCGAAGGGCCTGATAGCCAAAAAATTAACAACATGAATCGCTATGCTAATGTTGATAATGCTCAGACTCGCACCTTAAATCCTGATGATAAAGATTAGACCGACAATAGAAAGCTGAGCAGAAGACTATGATATTTGCGTAATTATCGACTGATATCTATATTATTTAGATAACAGTTAAAGGCGCTTACAATATTGGATGAATAGTTATAATAGGGAGTAAGACAAATATGCCAAATGACAAGCCCGTCACTGATGAGTATAGTCTAAAAGATGCAGATGACAACAACGGTATCGTACCAGACGACGCTCTACAAAAAGTAAATCCAGCGGCAGCAGACAAAGCAGCAGGCGATCATGATCCGCATAATGTGGCTAAGAGTGCCAAGCAGTACGACAGCCCATTGATGGAAGATGATAAGTAATACTATTTATATACCAGTATCTCTGATCCATAAAAGTATCGCTGATCGTCAGAAAATAATCAGCATAAATAAAGAGGCATTACCGTTGTTCAAATATAACCCGAATAACGGTAATGCCTTTTTTGTGTCTATAACCTATAGATTTCAAAGTACAAATGAATGATGCCTGTCTATTAAGCAGGCGTACCACTATGAAAGCGTAGCTCCGCATCAGGACTGTCTATTAATTCTGCTTCTACTTCTTTAAAAAACGCAACGCGCTCATCGATATTATCATCTGATAATGACTGGGCAAGCGCAAGGTAATCTTCAAAATGGCGGCTCTCTGACTTTAGTAGATAGCGATAGTATTTTGCTAAACGCGCATCATCAATGACTTCCGCCAACGCTGCAAAACGTTCACAAGAGCGCGCTTCAATGAACGCCCCAATGATCAGTACATCGACCATCGCTGCTGGCTCATAAGTACGCTTATGTTTCAGCATACCCTTGGCATAGCGACCTGCACTCAAATACTTCCAGTCCTGGCCGCGTTCGTTCATGATGCCAAGCACCTGCTCGTAATGTAGCATCTCTTCACGTATGAGCTGTGCCAATTTACGTTGCAAATCATAAGAGAACTCATACCGAAATATCAAATTCATCGCAGTGCCAGCGGCTTTTTTTTCGCAATTGGCATGATCCTGAATGATAAATGGTAGGTTATCTATAGCCGCATCGACCCAAGCTTGCGTCGTGCGCGCCCCCAAAAAATTATAAATAGGGGATAGATCAACTTTTATAGGTGTGCGCAGGTGAGTGATATCGACACTGTCTTCCCCTACGTCCATACTGCTTTCGTCAACGACATTTACTGGTGAAAGGGGCGCTTCTTTTTCGAGGTTATCCTTATGAATATCGTAGTGATCAGTACCATGCGCTGATGATTGTAAGGACGAGAGGTCGGGCTGGTTTATAGTCATAATCTAAAAGGGCTTTTTTATAAATGAGAGTTTAAAGCAGCTAATTTATAGATGCTTTCAAAATAATGGGCTACAGTTACTACGGCTAAGTAAGTTGTCTAGATCATGGACAGTATTTAAGTATAGTAGAACCTCAATAAAATTGATACAGCATAGAAAACGCGCTCGATTAAATGCTACTTTTCTTGCTTGCTGTGACTGCGTCTCCAGAGGCTACGAAAAATAGCGTTTAATCTTGCTATACCATTTTTATAATGGTTTCACTATATAACTATAGATGGTAATGATTACTTACAGTTTAGTCTCAACTGAGCATTCATTAATTTCTAGATAGTATTCATGGTCTGTGAGGCTTACATCTTATACGATATCATTATTATACAACCCCAATATTTATTTTCTAAATGGCGTTTGCTTGTTTATTTTATTATTTGATAGTAGGATGGGATTTTGCTCTTTAGTCACAGTGTCTTGCTATCAATAGCACTTAGTAGAGAATGGCAAGCATTATACCAATGACAATTCTTGTATCAAAACAGAAGATTTATACAGTCTATTTTAGGGCTGATGAAAAACTCTTTAATGAATAATTATTTATCAGCATTAAATACCATAGGTTGTCGTAGGTAGCAATGATATCTTTCATTGTATAAATAATTGTTGATAAAAATAACGAGTCTCAAATAGTCGCTGTAGCAATTTAGTATTACCAATACTCACCAATAGATAAGGATAACGACATGGGCCAGTCTTCTAACGCCAATCGCATTCAAAAAGGCATTCTTGCCATCGACCAACAGTTGTATGACTTTATTGAAAACGAAGTGCTGCCAAAAGTTGGTGTTGATTCAGACAGTTATTGGTCAGGTTTTGAGAAGGTTATCAAGGAATTTACGCCACGTAATAAAGCGTTGCTAGAAACTCGAGACAAGATTCAAGCACAGATTGATGAGTGGCACCTACAACACCCTGCAAAAGATGGCGAAATCGATTATCCAGCTTATAAGACATTCTTGCAAGAGATTGGTTATCTGCTGCCAGAAGGTGATGACTTTACGGTCAGTACAGAAAATGTCGATGACGAAATCGCGCACATCGCAGGGCCGCAGCTGGTCGTACCAGTACGTAACGCTCGTTATGCATTAAATGCGACCAACGCACGTTGGGGTAGCCTATATGATGCGTTGTATGGCACCGATGTTATCAGTAGTGACAATGGTCAAGAAGCGGGTGGTAGCTATAATCCTACTCGCGGTGCTGCTGTTGTCGCTTATGCCAAAGCATTTTTAGATGAGCATTTCACACTAGCATCAGGCTCTTACAATGATGTGACCAGTTTTAAAGTAGTCGATGGCAAGCTTGAAGTCGTACAGGGTGATAGCAGTACCGAGCTAAAAGATACGGCTAAGTTTGTCGGTTATGTCGGCGAGGCAGATAGCCCCTCTGGTATTTTGCTCAAAAACAATGGCTTGCATGCTGAGATTCAAATAGATACCAATCATCCAGTTGGCAAAGATGACCCAGCAAATATCAAAGATGTCTTGCTTGAGTCAGCCATGACTGCGATTCAAGATTGTGAAGATTCGGTCGCTGCTGTAGATGCAGAAGAAAAAGTGGAAGTCTATCGCAATTGGCTTGGCTTGATGAACGGCGATCTACAAGAGACCTTTGAAAAAGGTGGCAAAACCCGTACTCGCAAACAAAACCCAGATCGTGAATATAATACACCTGATGGCGGTAAGCTGATTTTGCCAGGTCGTTCGCTACTCTTGATTCGTAACGTGGGTCATCTCATGCAGAACCCCGCAATTTTGGTTGATTTAGGCAATGGCCAAGAGCAAATATTTGAAGGCTTAATGGATGGTTTAATCACGCCACTATTGTCACTCAATGATATCAAAGGCAAAAACGAGCTATCAAACTCACGCCAAGGCTCTATGTATATTGTGAAGCCAAAAATGCATGGCCCTGAAGAAGTTAAAATGGCCAATGATTTGTTCAACGCATCAGAGGACTTATTGGGTCTAGAGCGTAATACGCTCAAAATCGGTATCATGGACGAAGAGCGCCGTACCACAGTCAATCTGAAAGAAGCGATTCGCCAAGCAAAAGAGCGTGTTATCTTTATTAATACAGGTTTCTTAGATCGTACGGGTGATGAGATGCATACCAGTATGAATGCCGGTCCGTTCGTGCCAAAAGGCGACATGAAGTCGCAAGCATGGCTACCTGCGTATGAGCAGTGGAACGTTGATATCGGTCTAGAGACTGGTCTGCAAGGTCATGCTCAAATTGGTAAAGGTATGTGGGCAAAACCTGATGAGATGAAAGAGATGATGGACACCAAAGCGGCTCATCCGAAATCTGGTGCCAGTACGGCTTGGGTACCCTCACCAACGGGCGCTACCTTGCACAGCATACACTATCATCAAGTTAGCGTGGCCGATGTACAAGATACGCTTAAATCACGTGAGCGTGCGAGCTTAGATGATATTTTGACCATTCCATTGGCAAAAAATACCAATTGGACAGAAGAAGAGAAGCAGCAAGAGCTTGAAAATAATGCTCAAGGTATCTTAGGGTATGTGGTACGTTGGGTAAACCAAGGCGTAGGCTGTTCCAAAGTACCTGATATCAATGATGTTGGCTTGATGGAAGATCGTGCTACCTTACGTATCTCTAGCCAGCATATTGCCAATTGGTTACATCATGATGTGGTAAGCGAGCAGCAAGTGATGGACACAATGAAACGTATGGCAAAAGTCGTCGATGAGCAAAATGCAGGCGATAGTGATTACCAGCCAATGGCAGATAACTTTGATAACTCTTATGCATTTAAAGCAGCCTGTGATTTGGTCTTTAAAGGACGCGCGCAACCTAGCGGCTATACTGAACCATTGTTGCATCAAGCGCGCCTTGATCTAAAAGCCAATGCTTAGAGAGGCCGGCTTAGCAATGGGTATTTTAGCGTATGCTGAAGTCTAAGGTGTAGTATCTAATCTTGCTCGTTTGTAACGCTAAATATGTCATAAATACGTTGGTCGATTCTTCATAAGCGCTATTTATTTATCAATGGATAGCGCTATTTCTTGGGCAATTATTTTGTTTTTATTAAAATATTTTAATACTATAAGTAATGATATTAATCAATAAAAGCGCTATCTGCTTGAGTAGATAGTGCTTTTTTTTGTAGCTATTTGGATTTTATAGGTGACTTGTCATTTGATACTGGGGGTATCGAAAAAGCGAAAAAATATGTTGCAAATTATGTCAAAGTTGTTATGCTTGTACTCGAAGTATGAGTTTGGTAACGGATGTTACGCAGTAGGACGCATAAGACTTAAGTTTACATGGCAGTTACGTTTTTAATCCCAGTTATGTGAGTCATGGTTTTTTATCTTACTGTAATAGAAATTCGCCATACTTGTTTCTGACTAAACTTGGTAGCCAGTTACACATTATATCTTTGAGGATTTGTGACGATACCATTATGGGCGCCAGCTAATAATGGCTTGCTCATTACTAAAATTGTAAAGTGGAGATACCCCCATGAAAAAGTTACTTTTAGCTACAGCAATCGCAGCCCTATCTGTATCTGCCGCACAGGCAGCACCTACTGTTTATGGTAAAGTATTCGTTACTACTGATTACGTTAATGCTGAAATTGATGGTCAGAATATGGATAATAATAACAGAATTAATGAAGACAACGGTTCATTACAAGTTAATTCTAATATTTCACGTTTAGGCTTCAGAGGCTCTGAAGCGATAACGGCCAACACTGACGTAATTTACCAATTAGAGTACGGCGTTAAAGTTGATGATAGTGGTAGCGATAACATTGGCTTCAAAAGCCGTGACACTTATCTTGGTCTAGTAAACAAAGACTTCGGTCAGTTCCGTTTTGGTCGTAACTACACAGTCATTGACTATATCAATAACGTATCAGTTAATGAAGGTTATTGGGATAATCTTGGCTCTAGTACTCTGAACAACAACGACAGCTTTGCTAATATTTTGACCCCGACCGTTGGTAACCGTATCAACAACTCTATCATCTGGTTTGCTCCTAAATACAACGATCTACCATTAGCGCTTGCGCTGATGTATGGTGCTGATGAAGACTTTATATCTGAGAGTGGTCGTGACGCAGGCTATGGTGCCTCATTGATGTTTGATCCAGGTACAGGCATTACCGCTGGTATTGCTTATGAGCAAGACATGAGTGTTAGTGGTGATATTATCCGTGGCAGTGCTAGCGTCGATTTAGGTAAATATATCGCAGCTCCTGTAAAGTTAGGCGTTCTATATCAAGAAGCTGACTATGCCGGTACTACTACTGCAACAGAGGACGGTTTAGTGGTGAGTGCTGAAATGGGTCTTTCGAATTTTGCCCGTCCAGCCTCTGTTTATATTCAGTATGACAAAACCGACAATATCAGTGGTCTTGAGAATAATGACTCAAATCAAGTCGTTGTAGGTGGCAAATATGCGTTTAAAAATAATATGATCGCTCATGCCTATGCTGGTCTAAATTCAGCGGAATTAAACAATGGTCGTTTTGGTTCGAGAGACGAAGACGGCAATGTTAAGAAAATCGACTTACGTGGTGATATTGATGTACTCGCTATCGGTGGCGGTCTAGAATACTTATTCTAATCTAAACATTAGAAACGTATTATAAAAAACTCATCCTTCGGGGTGAGTTTTTTTGTTTTGTAATCAATACTGTGTCTTGAACAACAGCGTGTCTTAAATAACAGAATCCGTAAAATTAATAATAACATTTGTGTAAATTTTGGTTTTTTCACCTTACTGTAATATTTGGTTGGTAAAGTTGTGTCTAAGTAATGCTTCTAGCTCATATATATAAATGTTCTATAGGGTAGTCACCCTGCCATTATATATCTAATGATCTTAGACCATTTATCACTCAAATCGTAAAGTGGAGATATCCTTTGAAAAAATTACTTTTAGCCACAGCCGTCGCTGCACTTTCAGTTTCTGCTGCCCATGCTGCTCCAACTGTATATGGTAAAGCATTTTTAACCTTAGATTATGTTAGTACAGACTACGATGCAGCTAACAAGACAGATGAAGATACATTTAAACTTAACTCTAATCAATCACGTATCGGTTTTAAAGGTGAAGATGATCTTACTGATACCACTAAATTAGTCTATCAATTGGAATATGGTATTGATGTTGATGACGATAGCCAACAGTTTAGATCACGTAATACTTATGTAGGCTTAGCCCACAACACTTTAGGTACTGTACTAGCGGGACGCCATGATACCCCATTGAAACTTGCACAAAACAAAGTTGACGTGTTTAATGATAGCTTATTTGATATTAAAAATGCGGGTGTTTCAGGTGAATACCGTGCTAACAATATGGTGGCCTATCAATCACCTGTTATTGTCGGTATGCCAGTGAGTTTTATGGCAGCTACCGCATTATCAGAAACTGATGCCGACGGTGATATTCTCGTTTCCGCAGCATCTGGTGCGAAGCCTGCAGTCTATCGTGATAGAAAAGTAAAAGATAACGGTTATTCTGCTTTATTAGCCTATGACAAAAATGGTGTTTATCTAGCCGGTGCTTATGACAAAGACATGGGTGCTAACAATGTAAATACTGGCGTGATTGATAATACGTGGCGTTTGGTTGCTGGTTTAGATATGGGCAAAATGAATATGGTTTCGGGCTTAACTTTAGGTGCTCTATACCAACAAAGCCAATACTACGATAATTATAGCATCGTTAACAACAACCGCGTTAACAAAGCCAGTGAAGATGAAAAATCTTGGCTAATTAGTGGTAAATATAAAGTTGGTGCAACACCTTGGGCAGTTAAAGCACAGTATGTTAATACCACTGACGAAAAAGGCGTAAAAGATGCTGATGTAAATGAAATCGCAGTTGGTGGAGAATATGCATTCAATAAAGCGACCACGGGTCATATTTATGCAGGGCAAATCAGCCGTGACAATAACAAAGATGACTTGATTGTAGGTACGGGTATTGAATACAAATTCTAATCTAAACATTAGAAAACGTATTATAAAAAACTCATCCTTCGGGGTGAGTTTTTTTGTTGTGACCTTTTTAAAGCCGCAGTGGGTTATAATAGCTACGTATTTACGATGATTACGCACTTATGACAATTAAGCGTTAAAAACTGAGTGTTTTAAAGAGTTTGCGCTTTTGCCCTATATTTTGTAGCGTATTTTTAGTAAAATCCTTCTTTACCAATTACCGACAGAGTACTATGACCAAGTTTATATTTGTGACCGGTGGGGTAGTGTCCTCACTAGGAAAAGGTATCACCGCAGCCTCTCTTGCAGCGGTCTTAGAAGCACGTGGCGTGACTGTCACGATGACCAAAATGGATCCGTATATTAACGTCGATCCAGGTACGATGAGTCCGTTTCAGCATGGTGAGGTGTTCGTCACCGAAGATGGCGCAGAGACAGATTTGGATTTGGGTTATTATGAGCGTTTTTTACGTCACTCAAAAATGAGTAAAAGTAATAACTTCACCAGTGGCCGTATTTATCAAAATGTTTTGAATAAAGAGCGCCGCGGTGAATATTTGGGCGGTACGGTACAGGTGATTCCGCATATTACCGATGAAATCAAAAGTAAAATCCTTGCCAGTGGCCAAGGCTACGACATCGCCATTATCGAAATTGGCGGTACCGTCGGTGATATCGAGTCACTTCCTTTTATGGAAGCTGTCCGCCAAATGCAAGTAGAGCTGGGGCGCAATCGCGCTATGCTCATGCATCTAACGCTGGTGCCTTATATCGCTAGTGCAGGTGAAACCAAAACCAAACCTACCCAGCATTCGGTAAAAGAGTTACGTTCTATCGGTCTGCAGCCAGATATCTTGATCTGCCGCTCTGACCACCATATCTCGCAAGACAACCGCCGCAAGATTGCGCTGTTTACCAATGTCGAAGAGCGCGCAGTCATCATGTGTGAAGATGCCCAAAGCATCTATCAAATCCCGCGCACCCTACATGAGCAAGATCTTGACGATCTCATCTGTGAGCGTTTCGGTCTTGATGTGCCCGAAGCGGATTTGAGCGATTGGGATAAAGTGGTTGAAGCCCAGCTAAATCCTGAAGGAACAGTGACAGTTGCGATGGTTGGCAAATACGTTGAGCTACCAGATGCTTATAAGTCGATCAACGAAGCATTGCTACACGCAGGTATCACGCATAAAGTCGATGTCAAAATCGACTACATCGATGCTGAGCGTTTAGAAGATGACGACACTCTACTAGCGCAGCTAAAAGAAGCCAATGCTATCTTAGTACCAGGCGGTTTTGGTGAGCGCGGTACGATGGGTAAAATAAAAGCCATCACCTATGCTCGTGAAAATAATGTGCCGTATCTAGGTATTTGCCTTGGTATGCAGCTGGCCGTGATAGAGTATGCGCGCAATGTACTGAATATCAATGCCAACTCTTCTGAGTTTGATCGTAAGACAGCTGAGCCTATCATTGGGCTTATCACCGAATGGTTAGATGAGCGCGGCGAGCTACAGATTCGTAGCGATGATTCAGATCTTGGCGGCACCATGCGCCTTGGCGCGCAGCAAGCAGAGCTGGTTTCTGGTAGCAAGCTTGCTCAGATTTATGGTGCTAACAATATCACTGAGCGCCATCGCCATCGTTATGAGATGAATAACCGTTATATTGAGCCATTAGAGCAAGCGGGTATGACTATATCTGGTTATTCTGCCAAGCAGCATTTGGTAGAGTCGGTAGAGATTAGCGAGCATCCATGGTTTGTTGCTGTACAGTTCCATCCTGAATTTACTAGCTCACCACGCGGTGGTCATCCACTGTTTAATAGTTTTGTCAAAGCGGCGAAGAACCATAGCGAAGCAAAATAGTCTTCATAATAGAGTAACTCTATATAATGTAGTGTAAAGTAAAAGTATTTATTATAAAAAAGACTGATCTTCGGATTGGTCTTTTTTTTGCTCAACTCAGGTTGTTTGTTGTTATTAACGAGTCAATATCCTCATTAATAATCTCTAATTACGCTTGCATACTTTTTTTAATCAGGCTATCGGTTACAATATGGGATGGAGATATTAATAACAAAATAAGAGGTAGTGGCTAAATGGAAAACCTATTAACGGCGCAATCACACATTGCACTTAACACGCCTAATAATAAGACGATCAACATTGGTAATGATCAACCCTTTGTATTATTTGGTGGGATGAACGTCTTAGAATCTAAAGAGTTGGCGTTTGAGATTGCTGAGCAATACGTTGAGATATGTGAGCGCTTGGGTATCGGCTATGTGTTTAAAGCGAGTTTTGATAAAGCCAACCGCTCAAGCCTGCATTCATACCGAGGGCCGGGACTCGCGCAAGGTATCGATTGGCTCGGGCAAATCAAAGAAAAATTCCAAGTACCGATTATCACTGATGTACATGAACCTCATCAAGCAGCACCAGTCGCTGAAGTTGCTGATATTATCCAGTTGCCAGCTTTTTTGTCACGTCAGACGGACTTGGTTCATGCGATGGCAAAGACGGACGCGATTATCAATATCAAAAAGGCACAGTTTTTGGCGCCGCATGAGATGCGTCATATCGTCAATAAGTGTCTAGAAGGCGGTAATGATAAGCTGATACTGTGTGAGCGTGGCAGCGCCTTTGGTTATAACAATCTCGTCGTCGATATGCTCGGTTTTGATACCATGAAGCAGATGGATATACCGGTATTCTTTGATGTGACACATAGCTTGCAACAGCCAGGCGCGCGTAGTGACAGTGCAGGTGGGCGCCGTGAGCAGATTACGACACTGGCACGTGCTGGTATGGCGACAGGATTGGCAGGGCTTTTCTTAGAGGCGCACCCAAATCCAGAAACGGCGAAATGTGATGGGCCATGTGCGCTGCGCATGAGCCAGCTAGAGCCGTTTTTGCGTCAGCTTAAGCAGATTGATGATCTGGTCAAAGGCTTTGAGACATTAGATACTCATTGATATTATAAATGATAAGAGGGTGATGCAATGGCGATTCAAACCGCACAAGTCAGTATAGAAAATATCGACGATGAAGATGGTCTAGATAGTGTAATGACCGCTCTTAAAAATATCTCAGGCGTGACTGCTATCGATCTAGATCCTGTGCATGATGTTGCAACGGTCAGTTATGATGATACGGATACGAGTATTCATGCTTTGACGGCGGCGATTAGTATGGTTGATTATGTGACTCAGCCATTTCCTATCGATGCGCCGCAAAATCCGCATCATAAAGACTAAGATATATGGACGATCTGAATGCTATATAAGCAATGAGTAGCGTTCAGGTTTTTATTAAGAAGTTCCTGTCTTGTTAATAGCATCTCGTTAATAAAGTAACAACCAAAGTGTCTTGCTGTCGCTGATGATAGGGCTTATGCTAGTTTAGTGGTACTTTGATAGGTTTTGAGAAGTAAATATTGAAGAACAGCTATCAAGGCTACTTTTCACTAATAAAAATAAGGAGCCAACCATGGCAAGCCAAACACGTATTATTCAAATTGATGGCATGACTTGCAGCGGCTGTGTGGCAAGTGTACATACTGCTACTGCCGACATTGACGGTTTAGATACGATCACCGTTGATCTAGCTGACAATCTAGCGACGGTCACCTTTGATGATAGCAAAACCAGTGCAGAAGCGATTGCTTCAGCCATTGATGAGGCTGGATTTGAGGCGACTGTCGCTAATTCATAAATGTCGTCATCTATCTACAAAACCAGCTACCATGTTATTACTGGCATGATAGCTGGTTTTTTAATGGTTAAAAATTCTGATTATAGATTACGTCCATGGCTGTCCTAGTTTGCTGCTATTTACTAAATGATTGAGGCTTACTTGAATAGATGAAGGTTGTGACCATCTAATAGGCGCTACCTGAATATATTGCAATATGTCTGTCTATAATAACTGGATAGCCTAAACAGCGTATTCATACTGATTGTTATCGTGTTTTACTTGTTTCATTTGATTTTTTTGTCAATCCACTGATATTTTATTATGGCTTCTATGAGTATATAGACGCTATAAAGAGTTATTTTTATGAATGATACTACCCGTACCACTAGTGATGGATCCTACGATGTCGAGACTGACATTCAATCAAATACGCCACTTGCACCGCAACGTGCGCATCTGCAATTGGCGATTGATGGCATGACGTGTCAGGCCTGTGCTTCACGAATCGAAAAGGTGCTGAATAAAAAGCCTTCGGTGTATGAAGTGAGTGTGAATTTTGCTGGTGAGACGGCAAATGTAGATTATGATCCGACGCAAACGACGCCAGAACAGGTCACAGAATGGGTAAACAAGACAGGTTTTGTTGCCAATCTACAGGCCAGCGACAGTTTATTTGCAAAAACAGATGAAGACACAGCCACCCAATATCCATGGCGATTGATTGGCTTATGGTTGTGTTTGGTGCCATTTTTGGTGGGTATGGCAGGCATGTTGGTGGGTGCTGGGATGGCGTGGATGCCGCCCATTTGGATTCAGTTTATTTTAGCGACGATTGTACAGTTTGGCTTTGCGTTACCATTCTATAAGAGCGCATGGGCATCCATCAAAGGCGGTCTTGCCAATATGGATGTACTGGTGGTGATTGGTACCGTGACGATATGGGCATATTCGACTTATCTGTGGCTTACTCATGGCGATGGCACTTTGGGGAGCCTCTTGCAAAGTGGACACATGGGCGGACACGTTGCTAGTAATAGCCCAGCCGTATATTTTGAAGCAGGGGTGATGGTCATTGCTTTTGTGCGGACTGGTAAATACTTGGAGGAACGTACCAAAAAACACAGTTTAAACAGTATCGATTTACTGTTGTCATTGACGCCAGATGAAGTCGAACAGCAGCAACCAAATGGCGATTTTCACTCTATTGCATTGTCTGATGTGCAAATAGGCGATATCTTGCGTGCCAAGCAAGGCAGCCGTATCGCGACCGATGGCATCGTCACAGATGGTAGCGGCTGGTGCGTGGAGAGTCACTTAACAGGTGAGTCAATAGCGCTCAAAAAAGAAGTGGGCGATGGATTACTGGCAGGTGCTTTGGTGGAGAATGGCAGTTTGCTCTATCGCGTCAGTGCCAAGGGTAGTGACACCAAGCTGGGCGATATGGTGCAAGCATTGAGTGATGCGCAAGGCTCAAAAGCTAACTTGGCGAGGCTGGCTGATAGAGTGACCGCCGTGTTTGTGCCAATTGTAGTGACCATCGCTTTGGTTACTTTTGGCCTAACATGGTGGCTGACTGGTATGGTCGATACTGCTTTGATGCATGCCGTATCAGTATTGGTCATTGCTTGTCCTTGTGCCCTTGGTTTGGCCACGCCAGCAGCTATCATGGCAGGTATGGGGGTTGCGGCGCGTCATGGCGTGTGGTTCAAAGACGCGCAAAGTCTCGAGGCGGCAGGGAATATTGACACGGTGGTGCTCGATAAGACAGGCACGCTGACCATCGGCAGACCCACTATCGTCGATCATGTCATGATGGATAAGTCGATCGCTGTTAATGATGTCTTGCAGATCGCCGCCAGTGTCGAAGCACATGCCAGTCATCCATTGGCAACTGCTTTGACCAACGCGGCTAAAGAGCGTCAGCTGTCTTTGTTCGATGTGACTGATATCAGTGTGATAAAAGGATCTGGCATACAGGCAAACATCGAAGGACTTGGACGAGTAAACGTCGGGACGGCTGAATTTGCTAATATGACGTTACCTAAGCTGATGCCAAAAGTATGGCAAATTGCCAGTACCGTTGCCATTAGTATCAATAATGAGCCACTAGGCGCATTTGCCTTAGCAGATGACTTGAAAGCGGATACCCCGCAAGCAATCACTGCGCTACAAAATGCGGGTATTAATGTGATCTTGATGAGTGGTGATAAGCAGTCGGTCGTCGATCATGTGGCAGGGCAGCTGGGTATTGAAAAAGCTTACGGCAAAATGAGTCCACGCGATAAGGCCAGTCAAATTGCACGGCTGCAAACTGCTGGTCATAAAGTGGCGATGGCAGGAGACGGGGTCAATGATGCGCCAGCGATGGCCACTGCCGATGCCAGCTTTGCAATGTTTGAAGGAACAGATGTCGCGCAGCACAGCGCTTCTGCCCGTCTAATGGGCGAGTCGCTCATGCATATTGATGCGGCGCAGAAGATTGCCCAAGCAACGCTACGCAATATCAAGCAAAATTTGTTTTTTGCCTTTATTTATAACTGCCTTGGTATCCCGCTTGCCGCTTTGGGGTTCTTAAATCCAATGATTGCAGCAGCAGCGATGGCACTCAGCTCTATCTCAGTTTTGATGAATGCATTACGCTTGACACGATTTAAGACAGAGGTTGCGCTAGATAATACGGTATCTGTCCCTCACACCAATGAAACGCGTTTAGCGAAATAATAATTGCTGTATTAGCACTGATATTTCATCAACGCAGACCAAACGAGTATTTGAGATATACCTATCTATGATGATATTTATGACCGCAAGTCAGTGTAAGATAAGGGAAGTTTGGTAAAATATATGCTATGATGCCAAGCACGATAGCCAACCGTTAATCTGTTCAATAAGCCTTTCTTCATATGCAAATACCGCCATATGGCAGAAAGGCTTGAAGGGATTCTAGGTATATTGGCTATATGATATTTTTCTTTATCTTTTTTGTATGCTAGCTGCCGTTATTTATCTCACAAACTTGGCATGACCAAAGGAATTAACAGACATTATGTACGCTGAAGAAACCAACAACGTCACCGCAATTAAAGACATTCGCGCTCGTGAAATTTTAGACTCGCGCGGCAACCCAACTATCGAAGCTGATGTGATCTTAGCTGATGGCACTGTCGGCCGTGCTGCGGCGCCAAGTGGCGCATCCACAGGCTCACGTGAAGCGCTTGAGTTACGTGATGGCGACAAATCTCGCTATATGGGTAAAGGCGTCAAAAAAGCCGTTTCCAACGTCAACAGTCAGATTCGCAGTGCTTTGATTGATAAAGATGTGACTGAACAGCAGGGTATTGATGATGCCATGATTGCGCTAGACGGCACAGAAAACAAAGAGAGCCTTGGTGCGAATGCCATGCTAGCGGTGTCACTTGCGACGGCCAAAGCGGCTGCCAAGTCACAGAATCTGCCATTGCATCAGTATATTGCTAACTTGCGTAATCAGACGTCATTGACCATGCCTGTGCCAATGATGAACATCCTAAATGGTGGCGAGCACGCGGACAATACCGTTGATATTCAAGAGTTTATGATTGAGCCAGTTGGCTTTACCAGCTTTTCAGAAGCGCTACGTGCTGGTACAGAGATTTTCCACAGCTTAAAGTCTGTATTGAAATCACAAGGCTTAAATACCGCTGTTGGTGATGAAGGTGGTTTTGCACCAAATCTACGTAGCAACGAAGAAGCCATCACGGTTATTATGCAGGCGATCGAACAAGTCGGCTACAAAGCGGGTGAAGATATTCATCTTGCGCTAGACTGTGCGGCTAGTGAGTTTTACAAGAACGGTCAATACGTATTGGCAGGCGAAGGCAACAAAGCTTTCGATAGCCAAGGGTTCTCAGACTATCTCGTTGGGCTCACGCGTCAGTATCCTATTATCTCTATCGAAGACGGTCTTGATGAGTCAGATTGGGATGGTTGGAAGTATCTGACCGAGCAGATTGGTGATAAAGTCCAGTTGGTCGGTGATGATCTATTTGTGACCAATCCTACAATCTTGCAAGAAGGTATCGATAAGCATATTGCCAATGCCATTTTGATTAAGTTCAACCAAATCGGTACATTGTCAGAAACGCTAGATGCGATTTATATGGCGAAGAAAAATGGCTATGCAACCATCATCTCGCATCGTTCAGGCGAAACCGAAGACAGCACCATTGCAGATTTAGCAGTTGGTACCGCTGCCGGTCAGATCAAAACAGGCTCACTATGCCGCTCAGACCGCGTTGCTAAGTACAACCAATTGCTACGCATCGAGCAGCAAGTACGTGCAAGCTACCGTGGCCGTGAAGAGTTTATCGGTCTACGTGGTTAACAGACTGACTTGGCTTTTTAACGCGTAATATACGTCAAAAAGTCTAAGCTCAAAAGCCGAACTTATCATTGAATCTAGGCGATATATAATCATTTGTGTATCGCCTAATCATCTTAAAACTCTTATATCATTTTTTCTATGTTGTTTGGCGTTGTCACCTTATGAAATATTTTAGCCAATTTATACTACTTGCTCTAGCCGTTGCAGTGCTTTTGGGATTGCAATATCAGTATTGGCTGGGGGAAAATGGCCATTTTGAACATAACAAGTTGACGGCTCAAATTGAAGAGCAACAACGCTTAAATGATAACCAAGTGGCAGCAAACAATCTATTACGTACCGATGTGCAAGATCTAAAAACTGGACTTGAGGCGGTAGAAGAGCACGCTCGCTTAGATTTGGGCTTAATCAAACCAAATGAAACTTTTGTCCAAGTATCAACTGCACCAACGACGCATAGTAGCTATTAAGCTATAGCTATCGGTCTGTATGATGTGATATCAAGCATTATCATTTATTATAAAGCCATCCGTCATTCTTATCATTTTCACTATCTCTCTTTAAATATATCGTCATGGGTTCAACCATGAGTATCACACTATGAATAAAACCCCTAATATACACGCCATGATCGTCGCAGCTGGTCGCGGCAGCCGTTTTGGTGCATCCATTGCCAAACAGTACACAACGCTACAAGAGCAGACTTTGTTGCAGCACAGCGTGGCTAGGCTTGGTCATAGCGATTATATTAATAAATGCCTATTGGTCGTAGCAGCAGACGACAGCACAGCGCAGGAGCTAGAGTTTGAGCTTCCTATATATTACGCAGTTGGTGGGGCCGAGCGTTGGCAATCAGTGCAGGCAGGGGTAGAGGCCATCAGTGAGTCAGGCGCCGATGATACGGATTTAGTACTCATTCATGATGCGGCACGTCCCGCTGTACCGAGTGTGGATATCGATCAAGTTATTAAAGCGGCGATGAGGGAGCCTTATGGTGCTATCTTAGCGACACCGGTGGCCGATACGTTGAAGAGCTCCTATCAGAAAATCACACCTACTGAGGAAGATAGACTCATTCCTTATGCGAAATGCACTATTGACCGTAGCAACATATGGCAAGCCCAAACCCCGCAAGTTTTTCGTTTAGGTCAGCTGAAACGCGTCCTACGCTATGTATCTGAACATCAGCTCAGTATTACAGACGAAGCCAGTGCTTTTGAGCACTTAGAGCTACCTATACGTTTGGTGCCGGGTAGTCGACAAAACATCAAGCTTACGTATCCTGATGATGCTATATTACTGGCAGCAATTCTTGATATCCAATTCTCACATTAATCAAATTTATAGATTTGCTTCGTATTTATATCAGATAGCTCAAGGTAATGACTGTCAATATCGCATCAATTTCACGGCAAGTTTTAGATTCAATAAAAGTTAATATATATTAATTTAATATATATTTAAAACATGTTTTTTGTATATAAGCAAGACTATTAATTAATAAAAGGTTGCTTTGATGACCAATCTAAACTATGATGTAACTAACTTAATACAATTAATATAAAAACTTATAAAATCAATAATATATCAGGCCGATTTATTACGCTTAGTTATGTTGTCTCTATATTTTCTGAAGTTAGTATGATTGTTTTAGCGACATTTACCTGATAATAGGGAGAAGCTGATTGTCAACAATCAACGATTCAACAAATCCAGTAACGACAGATCTCTGCCAGCTTGTATATATAAGCCGGATTACCTCTACTGGTCTTTCAAGTCCTAGCACGCTTAATGACATCTCAGAGACCTCGGTCGAACGCAATCAAATAGATAATATCACGGGTATTCTTTGCTATGGCAATGGCTACTTTTTGCAGTGTGTCGAAGGCTCAGAGCAGGCACTAACCAACCTAAAAAATCGTTTGTTGATAGATGATCGACATAAAGAATTGAAGGTTTTAGATTTTTCTGAGATTACCAAACGTCGTTTTGCCAGTTGGTCATTACGTTCAATTACCCTTGAGCGTTGGATGACTAAAGAGCCTGAACTTAAAAAGTTAATGCCATTTAAGCCGTATGAGTGGGATTCTAATGAGTGGCAGAAGTTCTTGGACATATTGCAGGGCTACTATGAAGAGCAAACGAGAACAGGTAACGTTGATACGCCTCCTGTCAAATACAGTACGCTAGGGGTGACGTTGAGTAAGGTCGTTGGTCAACACCAAGCATTCTTTTTAATTCAGACGGTACTCGGCTTGATGATAGCTGCCACATTGCTATGGCTAATACTGTAATCGATAAATAATATAGTTATAGGCGTTAATTCTCTTATGATTTTAAGTATGTTCATACGATTGCTCATCGAGCTAAATACTAATTATATCTAGTTGAGCAGACAAACAAGAAAAAGCCAGCATTGATTCAATGCTGGCTTTTTCTAATTAAACAACTAGCTTGGATATTAAGAAAGAGCAGACATAAAAAACCCCAACTCATAACATATTATGAGTTGGGGTTTCGGTGGTACCATTGTTAGTCTTATTGGATGCTAACAAGTGACGCCAAATAGTGGCGTCCCCAGGGGGATTCGAACCCCCGTTACCGCCGTGAAAGGGCGGTGTCCTAGGCCTCTAGACGATGGGGACTAGTAACAACACTTCAACTGCTTTCACCATTTATGCTGAAGTGGTGCGTATTTTAGTAGCGTCTGCGTTTCCTGTCAAGCCTTTTTCTACGTCTTTTTAAAATTAAATATCTTTTTTTAATTGCACGGCGAGGATGGAGATCATTGCGCTTTAAATGATACCGAATCCATAGGGAAGTACAAACACTAATAGTTAAAGCGAGCAACATATAGCCTAGGATGGTTCCCCATAACTTAAGTTGTGGATCCATAATAAAGTCCCTCCTATTAGGCCTCGATAGTATTCGCTAACAAGGCAAAGTGAGCAACTTGAACTATCTATAGGATATAACTGCATCGCTTAGGCGCGACATTCATCATAAGTAGTCATATTAGTCGTCCAAAAATATGACATTTATTATTATACAAAATAATTCCATCTGCTTATCGTGATATCAATCATATCCCTATTGATTATCAAATCAAGATGTCAAAGTCATCAAATATTACAAATAGCACTATTATGTATGATTGGCAATATATGATATGTGACTTATTCACTATCGTTATCAGCTGATGCTTCTGTAGCTTCTTCATTGTGCATCGCATTAGCGAGCATAGGATAATTATTGAGTATGTGACAGAACAGCTCGGCTGTCTTTTGAGTGTCATACAGTGCTGAGTGAGCATTTTTACCATCAAACTCGAGTCCTGCTGCCTTACATGCCCGTGCTAGTACAGTTTGTCCAAATGCCAGTGCAGACAAAGTCACGGTATCAAACACTGAAAAATTGTGAAAAGGATTGTGATTCTTACTATTGGTACGTAGCACAGCTGCATTTAGAAATGCCAAATCGAAATGCGCGTTGTGTCCAATCAGAACACATTGACGGCACTCTTCTTCGCGGCGTACTTCTTTTAAGCCTTTGAAGATACGGCGAAGGGCCGTTTTTTCATCTTCAGCAATGGCTTTGCGCATTGGGTTGTTAGGATCGATGCCAGTAAAGGCAAGGGCACTGGGCTCTAAATTCGCCCCTTCAAACGGTTCAATATGCGCATTGAATGCCTCACCTGGGTAAAATACGCCATGCTCATCAAGTAGTACAGGGATACAGGCGATTTCTAATAGCGCATCAGTCTGAGAGTTAAAACCCGCTGTCTCGACATCGACGACGACAGGCAAAAACTTACGAAATCGGTCTTTTAGACTCAAGGGTGTTTGCTCATCGTCGCCCTTGTCTTCAGTAGCAGCACTTGGAATTACGTTCAGGTCGTCATCCGTGGAATTTGAGACATCTGCGTCAGGCAAGGTTGCTGTATTTTGATTGGTCATATCAAGTTCAATCACTTTTATCAGTCGTGCTGGTATATGGAATTGCACATCATTATTTCATAACATCGATAACGCCTTTGCACTAATGAGGTTTAGTACAAAGGTATCATTGGCATTATAGAAAAAATAATAGGTTGCTTTGTTAGTGCTAGGCTGTGTGGCTACTAAATCTTAAGCGACCAAGGTAACGTTTCACCTGCCATGAGCGGCGTTAATGATGCACCATCAAAGTAAGGGTAGTCGTTTGGTACTTGCATAGGCGTGTTGACAAGCGTAATGGTACTCTCGTTTAGAGGTAGACCGTAGAACTGCGCGCCAAAGCGACTGGCAAAGCCTTCTAGCTTATCTATTTTGCCAACGCTATCAAACGCAGTGGCATATAACGGCAGGGCAGTTGCTGAACTATAGCAACCAGCACAGCCGCAAGCGGCTTCTTTCTTGTCGGTAGCATGTGGCGCAGAGTCGGTACCCAAGAAGAATTTTGGATTACCACTCGTGGCCACATCCAACAGGACTTTTTGATGGCTTTCACGCTTCAAGATAGGTAAGCAATAAAAGTGCGGTTTGATACCACCAACTAATAGATGGTTGCGATTAAACATTAAATGCTGCGGCGTAATAGTAGCAGCAACATGGTTGCCTTGAGCCAATACAAAATCTGCTGCATCGCTGGTCGTTATATGCTCTACCACGATTTTTAATGTTGGAAATTTGACGATGATTTGCGCCAGCACTTCATCTAAAAAGCGTTTTTCGCGATCAAAGATATCTATATGGTCTTGCGTCACTTCACCATGTATCAATAGTGGTAAATTGTGCTTTTCTAGTGCTTCAAATACATCGACACAGGCATTGATATTGGTAACACCATCGGCAGAGTTGGTGGTCGCTCCAGCAGGATAAAGTTTGACCGCTTGTACGATGCCTGACTGAGCGGCCAATTCGATATCTTGAGCGGTGGTATTGTCCGTTAAGTACAGAGTCATACGTGGATCAAAGGCTGATTTTCGCTCAAGACTTAAATCGCTTGCTGCCAAAGTTTTCATGATACGCGCGCGATAGGCCTGCGCATCATGTGCATTTTTGACTGGTGGCACAAGGTTTGGCATACAGATCACACGGTTAAAGCTACCTGCTGCGTGTGGCACAGTGGTGCTCAAAGCCTGATCGTCGCGCAAGTGAATATGCCAATCATCTGGCTGAAGGATGGTTAATTCTCTAATCGAATCAGTCATAGTGTCAAAGCGCTCTATATCGTCAAATAAAGGAAAAAAAGAGGATAATACTGTGCGACTATCATAACAGATTTACCCAGTTGACTAAATATAAGGCGAAATATCTGTACATAATTCATTGAGTACTATTTAACCCTTTTTAAGATTTAAGCCAAAAGCACACGCCTTATGGCAGTTAGACTTTTGCCTATAGTAAATATGATGTACACTGAGCAGGTAATTTCTTTTTAACTTGCTTACGATTTGATCTTAGCGCGTTTACTAAAACTAAATTCTCATAACAGGAGTTTTTCATGGCTCAACTTGATCCAAAAAATATTAATAAAATCGTATTGGCATACTCAGGTGGTCTTGATACCTCAATCATCGCTAAATGGCTGCAAGAAACCTATGATGCGGAAGTGATCACCTTTACCGCTGATATCGGTCAAGGCGAAGAAGTTGAGCCAGCAAGAGCCAAAGCTCAAGCAATGGGTATCAAGCACATCCATATCGAAGATTTGCGCGAAGAGTTTGCCCGTGATTACGTATTCCCGATGTTCCGTGCCAATGCCATTTATGAAGGTGAGTACTTACTTGGCACATCGATTGCACGTCCACTGATTGCCAAGCGTTTGGTTGAGATTGCTAAAGAACACAATGCCGATGCCATCAGTCATGGCGCAACTGGTAAAGGGAATGACCAAGTTCGTTTTGAGCTAGGTGCTGTCGCTTTGTCACCAGACGTGGTAACGATTGCTCCTTGGCGTGAGTGGGATTTATCAAGCCGTGAAAGCTTAATGCAATACGCCAAAGAGCATGACATCGCTATTGATTATGCAGGCAATAAGAAAAAATCGCCTTATTCAATGGATGCCAACTTGCTACATATCTCTTATGAAGGTGGCGTTCTAGAAGAGCCGTACACTGAAGCAGAAGAAGACATGTGGCGCTGGTCTGTCAGCCCAGAAGACGCGCCTGATGAAGCGCAATATCTAGAACTAGAATACAAGAAAGGCGATATCGTTGCTATCGATGGCGAAGCCCTAAAGCCTTATGAAGTCATGATTAAGCTGAATGAAATCGGCGGTAAACATGGTATCGGCCGTTTAGATATCGTTGAGAACCGTTATGTTGGCATGAAGTCACGTGGTTGCTACGAGACGCCAGCTGGCACAATTATGCTAAAAGCCCATCGCGGTATCGAGTCACTAACGCTTGATCGTGAAGCTGCCCACCTAAAAGATGAGCTCATGCCACGCTATGCAAAAATCATCTACAATGGCTATTGGTTCAGCCCTGAGCGTATGATGCTACAGGCATTGATTGACAAATCACAAGAATACGTCAACGGTACGGTACGTGTAAAATTATACAAAGGTGCTGTGAGCGTCGTCGGTCGCAAGTCAGATGATTCGTTATTTGACGAAAAAATTGCAACTTTTGAAGATGATGCAGGTGCTTACGATCAAAAAGACGCAGAAGGTTTTATCCGTCTAAATGGTCTGCGTTTGGCTATCGAAGCTAGCCGTGGTCGCGATTTGTCTAAATAAGCGTTTCGATTGTACGTAGTTAATATTGTACGTAGTTAACTAAGTATTTAGCTCAACAGCCATAAAAAAAAGAGGCCTATATAAATAGCGCCTCTTTTTTTATGGCTAATGCGTTTCTATCAAGAATCCGTTTTGAACATTAGTTTATTGAAAGCACATGTCTTTATTGAGCTTGTGCTGTCTCTGCTATATCAGACTCTTCATCGTCCACTCTCACAATAGCGACATCTTGTTGCTGCCGCTCATCAGTGATATCTTGTGCTAATATTTCTTCGGTGGCGAGCACGACGCCATCAGACTTTTGCGATTGATATTTGAGCGTAGCGAGCGCCCCCAGTACACCGATGACAAGTATAATAATAAGAATGACAGGGTTTTTCCAAAGCGGTGTGGAAGCGTCATATTCTATCGGCTTTTCGCTCGTTGTCGCTGGCGTGTTGTCATTATTGCCACCGATCAATCCTAAGCTTACTAAAGGCGGCTTTGGCGGAGTGGTCGGTTCAGAATTGATACGCAGACGGTTTCTGCTGAGATAGATGTCAGAGATTTTTGCCAACTGCAGTAACCAGCGCTGATGCGGTAAGGCAATAGCATGCATCTCTTCAAATACCAGCATGTCGTTGTGACGACCCTGCGGCAAGTTCTCCGGTGAGCGTCCAATAGCTTTTAGGTAATTACCCGTTGCCAATTGCATGTCTTGTACAGGCTCATGGTTTTTAGGCTCAAACCCTGTCAACTCGTACCAGTGGCTATCAAAAGGTGGCGGGGTGCTTGATAGCTGCTCAGCGTGTAATAGCTTGAGCTCTGCACTCTCCGCATGATTTTCCAAAGACTTTTTGTTTTCTACAGACTCTGTCAGTGTGGCCGGCTCGCTGTTAGCACGCTCTGACTCAAGAGTAGGCACTGCTTGCGTTTGTACATTGTTAAAGCGTGCTGCGGACAAAAACTGTGGCTGTAGGGCAAACCATTTATTCATCTCGTCACTATCGAGTTGACTGTATTCTGTCAAGATGGCCAGTTCTCGAAGGACAATCACGCATAAAGAGGTGAGTAAGATTTGAACTTGCTGCGTTTTTGCTTGAATATCTTCAGCAATATGATCACTGATTTTTATCACACGGGCGCTGTTATTAAAAACGGCATCTGCTGCATCGTTTCGGTGATATAACGTCGCCTTAAGAGTCGCAAAATTCATGGAGTTATATTGTCGTAACTCTTTGACAGCAGCACGTCCAAATAGTCTTTTACTGAGTGCTTGTTCTTGATGTTGCTGCTGATAGGCAAGAAGCGCGCTCACAATAGCTTGTAGACTGGCATCCATTGCCAGCCTCGCTTGTGGCAATGAGAGCTGTGCGGCATCAGCCAAAAGTGGCAGCATAGGCTTGGTATCATGATATAAAAAATCATACATCGACACACGTGTCGGTGAAATAGTCGTCATAATCTGCTAGCATCAAAAAGTGTGCCTCTATATTACGGTGCCAAAAGCATTGACACAATCCCTTGATAATAGAAATTTTGAATCAGTTTTACTAATTACCTTAACAGTTATCTTATGGATGATTGATAGCGGGAAGCATTTATGACGAATAATGAAACTTTTAATAAACATCTAGTGATTAATATTGCTAAGCAGACATTAACAATGCATAAGCAGCAAGCTGAGGTCACTGAATATACCGTCTCTACGGCAAAAAATGGCATCGGTAGTCAGCAAGATAGTGGTTGCACGCCACTTGGTCAGCATATCATTGCAAAAAAAATAGGCGGCAGTGAGCCTATGAATGCTGTGTTTGTGGGCCGTGTGCCGACTGGCGAGGTGTATGATGCCACTCTTAGCACGTTACATCCCAAGCGTGATTGGATACTGAGCCGTATTCTTTGGTTGAGCGGTTTGGAAGAAGGCTCGAATAAAGGTAGCAACAGTCAAGGCGGCTGTGATACTTATGAGCGCTACATCTATATCCACGGCACACCAGATACTGAGCCGATGGGTATACCGCTTTCACATGGCTGTATACGTATGCGTAATACAGATATCGTGGAATTATTTGAGCAAGTCGAAGAGGGTATGCCGGTAATGATCGTTGCAGATTAACGAAGATTAATTGTGCTTATTATTTCTATATTTCTATAGCATATTTACTTATCGGTATTTGAGCCAAAAAATCCGATGACGGCTAAGGATGGTAGGGAAACATATAAATATTGAACGATAAGATCGAAGCGAAAAATAAAATGGTTTATCTATATAGTCAATCAATATTAAAAGTGGTACAAGGCAGACGAGTGCAAGTACTACAGTAGTAGGCTAAACGAGTCTAACGCTGTAACACTTTAATAGTGGTTCGACTATAAAAAAGGACAGCTTCATTGATAAAAGCTGTCCTTTTTACTAAGCAATGTATCTTTATCGAGGTATCTTTACCGAGTAATACGTTTTACCAAAATGTTGAGCTGTCTTTAAATTTAGCCAAACGCGTTTCGATATAAATTGGGTCATCGGTGAGCATGGCAGCAAACCAACCTGCACCATATAGAGCATTGGTATCTTTCGCTGATTTTAGGGCATAGAACTGTTGATATTGATTGTCATCATTGCGTTGCTCTAGCGCTATGTGCGCTTTTATCAGACGCTTTAACCAACGCTTGGTTTTCTTCTTGGCTTTTTTCTTACTTAACAAAGGCGCAGAGAACTCACTTATATAGCGTAACGCTTTTAGGCGATCGCATAGTAGCGCTTCGTCTTGATTATCCTCAGAGATATCCATATCAACATTTACATCATCGCTCCCAAGCTCGGTACTGCTTACTTCATCAGTTTCTTTATCTGCTTTGAGGCACTTGTTATATTGTTTCGATAGAATTTTTGCTAGCTTGTCGAGAGCAAGTTTATCCGTTTGAGGCTCAATACTAGGGTCACTCATGGTAAAGGCAATCAGCTCTAGCAAGGTGAGCTGAAAGTCATTGGCTCGGAGTGTATTGATCGGTGTGATTTTTATGTTCTCGATATCTGTCGTCCAATCAACAGCAGGGGCTCCGAGTGCCTGTAGCTCAGGCTCGATATAGGTATTGATATGAGTGAGTTGGTAATAATTGTCCAGCAACGACGAGGTTTGCTTTAGTATCGGTAGCCAGTCAGGATTGATCTCATCAGAAAAGTCAGCAAATGCTGTTAACGCAGCCTGCAAGCGCTCAAGACCAATGCTTACCTGCAAAACATGCTCGTCATCAATGCTTCCAGCGACGATAGCACTGCTATTTGGTAGTATCTGTAATAGACAGTTATGTACGGCTGCTCGTATAAAGGTGGGCATGCTACTGTCTTTGTTCAAATCTAGTTGGCTTAGGTCAGCGCCAACTGCTGGACTGTGGTTCTGTCCGTTAATGAGCAAGCCACCGTTCTCAGCTTTGGTCACGGTAGATAGACACAGCTTGTAACGTTTGCACCATGTTTTGGCTGTCGTAAACAAAAAATCTAAATCTCCTGACACCAACTCGAACTCTATCTCCTGAATGGTTTTTCGCTGAGAGTCATCAGTACCATGGACAATTTCTCCATGATCGTAAGCCATCTCGATACAACTATTAGTTTCGTCACTACTATCTTCTATCAGTAAGCGCGTGGTGCGCTCGACGTTGGTGACATACAGTCGTGTTAGGTTTTGTGCTAACTTTTTGAGTTTAAAATTAGTCAGCGCAGAGGCGACAGGAGTTTCTGCATATATCGTCAAATCAGGCATCAGCCCATTATTATGAAGCATTTCCTGCACTTGCTTGTCATCTAACACAGCGTTGTGCTCCAAACGAGCGGCAATGCCATCGCCACCAGCTTTGATGGTTTGTACCCAAGTATCGCCTTCTTTGCGAATACGCAGACCGATGCCTGCCTGTGCAAGCTGCTGATCAGGGGTGTCGTAATAGTGTGCAGCCAGTTGCGTCACTTGGGAAGATTTAACTTTTACTTGCCGCATTAAACCTTTTAGACGTGACTCTGGTACCAAAAACTTCAGCTCTATCTCTTGCATATTGGCTCCTAATAATTCTGACTGATGGCTTTGATTGACGGTTTTGCTTGATAATTATTAGTCTACCACTCTCTGATTATTTAAACCGCAATAAAAAACCGCCCTACATGATATAGGGCGGTTTTTTAAATACGTACTGCTAGTCTAGGGTTTATTAGAACTGGTTCATCGTGTTCTTGCCACCACCAGCTTTTAGTGCGTTATCACCTGAGAAGATTTCTTTGTGGTCATCGCCAAGGTCAGAACCAGCCATTGCTTGGTGCTTAACACAAGAGATGCCTTCGCGGATTTCTTTACGTTGTACGCCAGCTGCATAAGCAAGCATGCCTTCTTCACCGAAGTAACCTTTAGCAAGTTCATGAACGCTAAGAGCAGTCGTGTGGTAAGTCGGTAGCGTGATTAGATGATGGAATACACCAGCTTCACGTGACGCATCACGTTGGAAGTTCTTAGCGGCAACGTCAGCTGCTGCATCAAGCTCAGTACCGTCGTAGTCAGCACTCATCAAGTCATCTTTATTGTATGCAGAGATGTCTTTACCTTCTTCTTCCCATTTCGCGATGACTTGCTTACGGAAGTTAAGCGTCCAGTTGAATGATGGGCTGTTGTTGTATACAAGCTTCGCTTTAGGCTGTTGCTCTTTGATACGGTCAACCATTGATTTGATGTGCGCAACATCTGGCGTTGGCGTCTCAATCCATAGTAAGTCAGCACCGTTTTCAAGAGCCGTTACACAGTCAAGTACAACGCGGTCGATGTTGGTGTCTTCGCGAAATTGGTACAGACCGTTTGCTAGGCGTACTGGGCGTACCAATTTGCCATCACGTTTGAGCAGCATGTCATTTTCTTTTGCTTCGTCGATTTCAATCTCTTCAACTTCAAGGAAATCGATGTACTTAGAAGCAAGATCACCTGGTTCGTTTGATACTGGGATTTTTTGCGTCAACGATGCGCCTTCAGAGTCAGTACGAGCAACGATAACACCGTCTTCGACACCAAGCTCTAAGAATGCATAGCGGATGGCGTTTAGTTTGGCGATAAAGTCTTCGTGCGGTACAGTCACTTTACCCGCTTGGTGACCACACTGCTTCACATCAGATACTTGGTTTTCGATCTGAATGGCACAAGCACCAGCTTCGATCATTTGCTTAGTCAATAGGTAAGTCGCTTCTTCGTTACCGAAACCTGCATCGATATCAGCGATGATTGGCACAACATGTGAATCAAAGTTTTCGATTTTTTCTAGGATAGCTGAGGTGTCTTGACCCGCTTCTTCAGCAGCATTTAGCTCACGGAAGTAGTCGTTCAATACTTTAGCGTCAGCTTGACGCAAAAACGTGTAGATTTCTTCGATTAGCTTAGGTACTGATGTTTTTTCGTGCATAGATTGGTCAGGTAATGGACCAAACTCAGAGCGTAACGCCGCTACCATCCAACCTGAAAGATAAATATAAGTTTTAGAGGTCGTACCGAAGTACTTTTTCTTAGCATACATGGTTTGCTGTGCCACAAAACCATGCCATGCACCTAGAGACTGTGTATACTGAGACGTATCATTGTCATAATCTTCCATGTCTTGACGCATGATTTTTGCAGTATACTTTGCGATATCCAAGCCCGTTTTAAAACGGTTTTGTGACATCATACGTGCGGCATCAGTCTCGCTAATGTTCTGCCAGTTGCCGTGCTTTTGCTTTAATTCACGTACTAGGTCGATCGCTGATTTATATGCAGTTGACATCTATAGTCTCCTTGGTAGGGTGTAAAAAATAATAAATTGAGCGTTAAAGTAATAATTTGCGTTATCAATAAATTTGGTAGTGATGCTATCAATACCTCGTAAAGGTCTTCTTTACCCTAAACAAACCTGTGCATGAATACAAGAAGATTGCTGAACTCAGCAGTTGACAAATAATTACTGATGTATAGTGTTGATTCAGCCTGTCCATGTCTATCAAAGGTGTTTGAGCATTTAATAAACAGCGTTGTCATAATTAGCAACAAGAGATGTTACAATTATACTGACACTTGGTAGTGTTTCACTGTCGAGATAAACCGTTACTATGCTATTTAACTATGTTGTTTTTTGGACGATAACCCGTTCGTAAAACTCAGGTTTGTGGTCTGTACCGCAAATCCTTTATGGAACTCACTATAACTGCCTTACCAAGATTTATCTAATTTATGATACTTATCTTTAGTATTTTTATAGGTTATAATGTAGTTATAACAGTATCTTATGGTGATGAAATTGAGTTATGCTGAGTATCTTTTGCGGTAAAACCAATAAAAATTCGCAAAATTATGCGGTCCTAGATCGAAAATCACCATTTCAGTACTGATAACACCAAGCATGCCGTGGTGCTTATCTTTTAAAAGCTAAGAGAAATACATATGAATTTGCAGCGGGTTGATTTAAATTTATTAGTCCATCTAGATGTGTTGCTACGAGAAAAAAACGTCACTCGCGCAGCTGAGCAGCTTGGTATCACCCAGCCTGCTATGAGCAATATCTTGCGCCGTTTGCGTAAGTTGTTTAATGATCCATTGCTGGTGCGCTCCTCTGAAGGGATGACACCGACTGAGCGCGCCCTTGAGTTGCAGCCACGCATCCGTGAGATACTTGCAGATTTGACTCAAGTACTAGAGCCGCGTACCGAATTCCGTCCTTATAGTACCTCTCGTGTTTTTCGAATCATGACATCAGATTATGCCGAAGCGACTTTGGTACCGAGGCTAGTGAAGGCACTACGTTCGGAAGCACCCAATGTCATTTTGGATTTTTTGACACCCTCAGATGTCTCTTATCGCGATATGGAGCAGGGGCGTGTTGATTTGGCGATTAATCGTTTTAATGAGATACCACAGAGCTTTCATCAGGTTTTGGTATGGCGTGATACGTTTAGTTGCTTGCTATCATCTGAAAGTCCTTATGCCAACCGCTTTAATCTGAAAAACTACCTAAAAGCGCAACATGTTTGGGTATCTAAAACAGGGATGGGCGTGGGATTTGGGGTTAATCCAGAAAAATCAGGTGGCCTAGGATCTATTGATCAGGCATTGCAACGTTTGGGCCAAAAACGCCAAATTAGTGTCTTCACCCGCCACTATCAGATGCCAGCCATGCTTGCCGCAAATAAAGACTTGATAGCGACATTGCCAACCCGTGTGGCTCGTATGCAGGCTAATAACGACAGTATTATTATGGAAGAACCGCCGTTTTTTATTCCTGAGTTTGAGCTGACCATGGCATGGTCACCATTGCTACAGCACCATCCTGCTCACCGTTGGTTGCGTCAATTAATCATGCATGTGGCACGGCAAGTAGTGGCTGAGGAAGAAAATCCACCACAAGAAATACCTGTCATTAATCACTTGTTTTAATGAGAGTTTTTACAAAGTAGTAAGTATCTTATAGTAAGTAATTAACTCACTTTGAATGTTATTGTTTAACCTATATTTGGTTATTTGGTATATTCAACGAATCAAACCAGCCTCTAGGCTGGTTTTCTTGTTTAGTATTGCTATGTAGTCTTATTCAATATTTAGCTATTCTTAATAAGACGGTTACATTGTTAACATCTTCAACACACTTCACAATATATTGTAAAACTCTTCGCCAAATACCTTGTTATGATAAGCACAGATAGAAAACAACTTATCGATTCATGTATTGAGTTATCCTATCGACGCAATACCAAACAATTAAAAGTGCCAATAATACTGAATATATAAAATCAAATAATAAGGACATCTACATGTCAGATATTACTACTGTTAACCCAGCAACGGGTGAAGACATTAAAAATTATGACTACATGAGCAACGACGAAGTTAATAAGATTGTCGACGCGTCACATAATGCATTCTTAGAATGGCGTACTGTGAGCCATGAAGAACGTGGACGTGTCATCAAGTCCATCGGTGACAAACTGATGGAGTATAAGGAGGAGCTATCTCGCCTTATGACCGAAGAGCGCGGTAAGCTATATGGTCAAAGTCAGCAAGAAGTAGATCTCTGTAAAGCAATTTGTGATTACACTGCTGAAAATGGTATCGCTGCGCTTGCAGATGATGAGCGAGATATCGAAAGCATGAAAAAAGGTATCGTGACTTATCAACCAATCGGCGTCATCTATGGTATGCAACCTTGGAACTTCCCAGCGTATCAAGTATTCCGTTATGCCATTGCTAACTTGATGGCAGGTAACAGCGTTCTGCTTAAACATGCAGCAAACGTCACAGGTTCTGGTTTATTGATCGAAAAAATATTCCATGAGTCTGAACTGCCAAATGATTTGTTCCGTACGATTTTGATTGATCATGACCAATCAGAAAAATTGATTGAAAATGACAAAGTACGTGGCGTAACGCTCACAGGTAGTGATGCTGCTGGTCGTATCGTTGGTCAACAAGCGGCCAAAGCAATCAAAAAATCAGTACTAGAGCTCGGTTCAAATGACGCCTTTATCGTACTAGAAGATGCCGATATAGAAACCGCTGTAGAGACCTGTACCCAAGCCCGTTTAGTCAATAACGGTGAAACTTGCGTAGCAGCAAAACGCTTCATCGTGGTCGATAGCGTGTATGACGAATTCCGCAAGCGTATCGTAGAAAAATTTGAAGGTACAAAATCTGGCGACCCAATGGATGACAGCTCAGATATCGGTCCATTAGCGCGTGCAGACTTGCGAGATCAGTTGCATGAGCAAGTAGAACAAAGCGTAGCAAAAGGTGCAACGATTGCTGTTGGCGGTAAAGTACCAGAAGGTAAAGGCAGTTTCTATCCAGCAACTATCTTAGAAAATGTCGAGAAAGGTCAACCTGCCTACGACGACGAATTGTTTGGCCCAGTGGCGTCATTGATTCGCGCCAAAGATGACGACGATGCAATGCGCATTGCAAATGACAGTCGTTACGGCCTAGGCGGCGCTATCTTCTCAAAAGATGAAGAAAAAGCCATTCGCTTAGCCAGTGAGCAATTCGATACTGGTATGGTCTATATCAATGGTTACGGTCTTGCCAATCCTGCACTGCCATTTGGTGGTGTGAAGAACTCGGGCTATGGTCGCGAGCATGGTGGATTTGGTATCAAAGAGTTTGTAAACATTAAAGCAGTACACGTATTTGGAAAATAACAGTGAATAACACGTAAAACTGTTAAAGACTAAAAAGAAAAACCCAGCTACTTAATAGCTGGGTTTTTTTGTGCGGTTGAAAATAGGGCGTGTCCCTATTTTAAAAATGGTGATAAAAATGAGATAAATCACAGGCAAACAAGGAAAATAACGCAGGTAATATCAAGATATTGACCAGCTATTTGACACCGTTTGCCAAAGATTTAGCCATTTTTAGCCCATTTAGTCATAAACACTTGAATTAGGGACACGCCCTAATATCTTAAAACAACTAAGCGTCAATCAATAAACGTAAGGGCAGGGCAGGCAAGATGCTAGAGGCTTGCTCACTTGGCGTTAATGACACGCCGCCAATAGCAATTTGCAATATCGTCCACGGCAATAAGTGATGCTCCAGCACTTGTACGCGCTTTTGCAAACTATCAGGCGTGTCGGTATGACGAATAGGCAAAACCGCTTGGCTTAACACTTGTCCTGCATCCAGCTCGGCGGTGACCACATGGATACTACAGCCGTGCTCACGCTCACCTGAGCAGAGTACACGGGTATGCGTGTCTAACCCTTTATAAGCGGGGAGTAGCGATGGGTGCAGGTTAATCATCGGTGCAGGCGCGTTATCAATAAAGTCTGCACTCAATACCCGCATAAAGCCTGCCAAAACGATTAGATCAGGTTGCCATGCAATGAGCTGCTCGTTTGCATGAGCTTCAAAGGTTTTGATGCCCATGCGCTTGCCGCTCTCTACGTGCGAGAGTACGGCGACCTCGATGCCTGCGTCTTTGGCGCGGGTGACGGCATAAGCGTCGTCGCGATTACTAATGACACCAACGATTTCAATCGGTAGCGCACCTGCTTGCATGGCGTCTATGAGGACTTGTAGATTGCTTCCACTTCCTGATACCAAAACCGCAATGCGTAATGGTTTGACAGGTTGGCTTGTCTGATCAATTGACATTAACGGTATACCACGGCATCGGCTTCACGTTTGACCATTTCGCCAAGTTGCCAAGCGTTTTCACCAGCGTCAGTTAACGTCTTGATCGTTGCTTCAGCTTTGTCTTTAGGAACGACGATGACAAAACCAACGCCGCAGTTAAAGGTGCGGTACATCTCACTTTGCTCAATATTACCTTGGGTCTGTAACCAAGTGAATAACTCTGAGAACTGCCAGCTGCTGGTATCGATGCTAGCCGCTAGGTCATCAGGGAGCACTCGTGGCAAGTTGTCAGTGAGACCGCCACCTGTGATGTGTGACATGGCATGAAGCGCTGAGCTACCAAGGGTATCCTGCAATGCCTTGATTGCTTTAACATAAATACGAGTAGGGGCCATCAAGGCATCTTGAATAGGTTGACCATCTAGTTGCTCATCGCTAGTAGCCACGTCAACACCGCTAACTTCGATGACTTTACGCACGAGCGAGTAGCCGTTTGAGTGCGCGCCACTCGAAGCTAGGGCAATCAGAACATCGCCTTCGGCAACATTGTCGCCAGTCACGACCTCGCTTTCTTCAACCACGCCCACGCAGAATCCAGCGAGGTCATAATCGTCGTCTTGATACATACCTGGCATTTCAGCAGTTTCACCGCCGATAAGCGCACAGTTGGCAAGTTTACAACCATCGCCGATACCAGTGACCACAGTCGCAGCTACATCAACATCAAGCTTGCCTGTTGCGTAATAATCTAAGAAAAATAGTGGCTCTGCACCGCAAACCAACAAATCATTGACACACATCGCGACCAAATCAATACCGATGGTATCGTGACGATTGAGCTGTAATGCCAATTTTAGTTTGGTGCCCACACCATCAGTACCAGACACCAATAACGGAGAAGTGTAGCCTGTTGGGATACGGCATAACGCACCAAAACCGCCAAGTCCACCCACGACTTCAGGACGAGTAGTGGCTTTTGCAACGGACTTGATTCGCTGAACCAAAGCATCGCCTGCATCGATATCAACGCCGGCGTCTTTGTAGCTTAAAGAAGGCTTGTCACTCATAGTCATCTCACAGTTGGGGATAGATAATTGGAATTAAAAAGTAAGGGGGTCAATCACGCTACAATCAGCGAGATAAAGTTTAAAGGCAAAGTTTAAAGATAGTGCGCGCATTATACCCAAAAACTGACCACACTCGCAAAGCAACTTACCGATATTTGGCTAAGTTTTGCATTAAGTGGCAAATAAGCGATTAAGAAACAAAAAATGACTGATTTTTTGTTGTACTCTGCGATAATAAAACACTAAATTTACGACTCCTGACGGCTCAAGTACCGCAATTTTTGTCACTATCTCAAATCAGCCCACGTATAGGATTACTTATCATGATAAACCAACCAATCGACCCTTTTTTCAGACGTTTATTTATCGTCGTCGTTTTGGTTGTGGCGCTATTCCTTCTCTACCTGATGATACCAGTCATTGTGCCGTTTATATTTGCTTTTATGCTGGCTTACTTGTTCAATCCTTTGGTAAAGCGATTGTCAAAACATCTCAAACGTTGGATCGCAATTATTATTGTGTACTCTACCATCACTGTAGGGATGGCGCTGTTGCTCTGGTGGTTGGTACCGACATTGTGGCATCAGCTGCAAGCCGCTTGGGAGTATCTACCTAAAATATCTAGCTGGTATAATCAAGTGGTACGAGAGTGGTTCAACAGTAATACTCGTTTTCAATTGCCTGTCTTAGAGTCGAAGGATTTTTCTGAGACGCTGGTCGAGTATATGCAAACGAATTATAAGTTTGCTGATGCCAGTACCATGATGAGCCAAGTACTGACTTCAAGTATGAACTTTATTAACAGTGCAGGACTGATCGTGTTGGTGCCAATTTTAACGTTTTATTTTTTGTTCAATTGGGATCAGCGTTTACAGACGTGGAAGATGGCGATACCAGGAGCATACTGCAAACAAGTCATTGGCATCGCCAAAGAGTGCGATCAGGCTTTAATGGCGTTTATTAAAGGCCAGCTGCTGGTGATGGTGCTACTGGGTGCTATTTATGCAATACAGCTGCAGCTTATTGGTCTAGAGCTTGGACTTATCATCGGTATGGTAGCGGGTATTGCAAGCTTTGTACCTTACTTGGGTTTTGGCATTGGATTTGTGGCCGCTATCATCGCTTGCTTGTTTCAGTTTGGGTTGGATTGGACCTATTTGTTATTGGTCGTTGGGGCGTTTTTGGTCGGGCAAGCTGCAGAAGGTTATATTCTGCAGCCGCTACTATTAGGTGATAAAATTGGTTTATCACCATTATGGGTTATCTTTGCGGTATTGGCAGGCGCCAGTCTATTGGGTTTTGTGGGTATGTTAATTGCGCTACCAGTCTCTGCTGTCTTAAATGTATTGTTCCGCCACCTATATGCGTATTATCGCACGACAGAATTTTATAAAGGTCGTAAGCAATTGCTACTGTTTGAGAAGAAATAAATATTTTATTATTGAATATAGTGAGCGGATAGCGTACAAATGGGAAGAAAAAAGCAAATGGCTGATCAGGCTTAGTAGGTAAAAGACTTGTCAGTCATTTTGCAAATATGTTATATATAGTCGCAGTGTTGATCGTATCAGCCGTTGCTATATTTTTTATCAAGATTAGCCTAATTAGGGCAATTCATCCATCATAAAAAAGCTATATATCCACTGCACATATTTTTATCAGGTAGTATGGATAGTACTGAATAGCAATTTATTCCTTTTTCTACTGCACTTTTATATTGCACTACGCAACACGAGTTGATGATTCATGGCAGAAGCACAGCTAAGTCTCAATCTGGACATTAAGCATGATGCAAGTCTCAGCGACTTTGCCGGTCCCGGCTGGATGTCTATTATTGATGCAGTGCGGCAATTACATGTCGGCCTGATCGGTCAGTTATACCTGTTTGGTAGCCCTGCGACGGGTAAGTCTCACTTGCTCTCCGCTATTTGTGAGTCATTTATTGAAATGGAAAAATCAGCTATTTGCTTGTCACTCAATGAATTGATTCATACAGATGTCCATGTCCTCTCGTCGTTAGAAAACTTTGATCTGATTGCTATCGATGATTTAGAAGTGATTGAACAAAGTAGTCAATGGCAAGAGGCTTTGTTTCATCTGATCAATCGTAGCCGTGAAGGGCAGCGCCAGATTTTATTTGCAGCCAATAAGCCGGCTGGCGACTTACCGTTTCAATTGAGAGATTTATTAACGCGCCTAGCACAAGCACCAGCCTTTAAAGTTCCTACTGGTCATGACTTAGCAGACCGTCAAGCATTGCTACAATCTATCTTACGTCGCCGTGGTTGGCAGTTTGATGATCGAATCATTGATCATTTATTGACTGAAGGGCCACATCGTATCGGTGCAATGATGGAAGTGCTCAATTATATACAGCCAATGTTTTCTAACCTTGGCCGCAGTAATATATCAAAAGCGGTGATCAGTGACGCGCTGCGTACCATTGATGAGCAAACGCTTGCAGCAGAGCTGGCTGATATAGCCCAAGAGACGCAAGTAGACAATGTGACGACGGATCAAGACCAACATACGATGCCACTTGATTTTTAGTCGTAAAATTTTTAATTGTAAGACTTTTAGCAGCAAAAATACAAATAACAGTAAGAATACGAACTTTTTATCCAACCTGCTTTCACTATTAATGGAATAACCTATGAAATCGAATGCTTCTTTGCTAAAAAAATTGACTATTGGACTGTTGTTTGTGGGTGCGACCTCAGTCTCTGTGATGTCACAAGCCGCTGTGACGCTATTGGTTGATGACCATATCAAAGTGACTGCCATCAATGGACAAGAAGTTCAGCAAAGTCTATTTCAACCACTAACTAAAAAGTTTACCCTTGAGCCAGGTCAACACGCTATCACTGCTAAGTATGACCGCTTATATAACTTGCAGCGTGATGAGCATGATTACCTGCGTTCAGGTAACGTCAGCGTGACGGCGGAATTGGCAGATAACCAAACGTATCGTTTGACGATGCCGAACCAGCCAGAAGATTACGAAGCCGCTAAAGATTATGCTAAGCAGCCAACACTCGCTATTCAGCAGAACAATACAGTTATCGCAAGTCAACAGGGTATGGCTGGTAATCAAGGTGGACTGCTTTCAGGACTTGGTAAGGCGCTAGGTGGTGTGTTTGGTGGGGCGGGCGATGCAGAATTACAAAACCAACGTGCGATAGCAGCATTAGATCAACCAGCAGCAATGCCAAACAATACTAATGTTGGTACGACCAATATCAAGCAAACCACGAGTGTGAATACCTCTACCAATACCTTAGATTCATTTATGCAGATTTGGCTACAAGCAACACCTGCTGAGCGTGAAAAGATGCGTCAATGGATTCAACAGTAAATCAATCTGTTACAGATCGCTGAGCATAAAAAAGCACCCAGCTGGGTGCTTTTTTATGGTTCTAAGTTTTACTGTTATTTGGATTTATTTAAGCTAAGTGTGATCAGCTTAGTAAAGTATTAACCCAAAAAGGCATTGTACATCCATACCAGCTTTTCTTGCTCTTGTACGTATTCATCAACCAGATCAGCGGTACCCTGATCGTCGCTTTCTGCTGCTAATGACGATACTTGACGCTGCTCGGCAATGAGCGCTTGTAAACCAGTTACTACGCCTTTAACGCAAGATGTACCATCTTTGACGTTTTTGTCTTCGCTGATGCTCGTGTGCTGTGCAAAATCGCTGTAAGCGTGAAGTGGTGTACCACCCAGCGTTAAAATACGCTCAGCGATCTCATCAATCTGTAACTGTAGCGATGTGTATAATTCTTCAAACTTTGGATGCAAAGTAAAGAAGTGCTCACCTTTTACATTCCAATGATAGCCACGTACATTTAAGTAAAACACATGGTACGTTGATAGCAGATTGTTTAATTGAGCGATAACTTCGCTCATGTCAGCTTTTTCTAAACCGATCTGGTTAGTAGCGTTATTAGTATTACTCATAATATTGTCCTTATAGTGTGAGTGTTGTTATATAAAATTGAAGAAAGACGAGTAGTAGTTAATTAGCATAAAAATAAAAATATCTTAACTTTTATTAATATCTATATAAGCTCTAGCTCTTCCTTTGATGCTTATAATAATAGCAAACTATCATTAGTAAGTTAAAGATAATAAATTTACTTTTACAATTGGTTTTATAAAACTATAATTGAGTCTCTCTATCGCTTTTCTAAACGATAGAGAGAGCTGATAACCTTTATGCTGGCGGCTGCAAGTTTTCAGGATTTAAGCCTTTGACCGGAACCACTTCTTGTAGATGTTGACGTACCGTATCGATAGGGAATTTTTGCGCTTGCAAACGTTTCGGAAGAATTTGGCTACCTTGCTGGCCTTTCATCTCAAACATCATAAAGATATAGTCGTTAGTCTCGTCCCAGCTCTTGATAGCAGTCCACGGAATAACCGCTTGCTGGGTCGCACCTGCACGCATTTGCATACCGCGCATTTGCGAGTTTTTCATCATCTCAGGCTGGTTGCTTGGCATTGCCATGACCAGACCATGTTTTTGTACACCAAGCTTCATTTGACGCATTTCATCTGGCATCTCTTGATCAGCAATTTGTTTTTCAAACTCTCTTTTTACATACCATCTAAAGCCTAAAGTACGCGCCAATAGATAAATCACCACACCAACGAGCATCAACCAAAAAATGATGGTTGAATAGCCTGTTACAAAGATCAGTCCTGCAATAGCGAGTACCACAACCACAGCCATAATGATCCATTCTTTGGTCTTAAAGCTTGACAGACCAAAAGAGGGGCTGGCACTGGCAAACAGTTCATATTGGGCTTGAAGGAATTCAGCTTCAGTTAGGTTTAAGGCGACAGGTTGGAGCGTGTAAGGATACAGGGCCATAAAGGTTTCTCAGATGCTTATATTAAAAGTGTTGGGTTTACATCGCCAAAGCCAAGTCATGATGTACTACTTGGCTGTAGGTAAATAAAGGTATGCGCTTATCTTACCGAAAAGTACTCTTAAATGAAACATATAAGCGGATCTGTTCACTGATAGCGGCGATATTAATGGCTTTAATAAAGGTAGATGATCCTTATTAAAGTAAGTTGAACATATAGGATATGCATTTCGGGTAAGTATGACTGGCTATGAATAATGAAAGTAGTAGCCCAAAATCACGCTAAAAGCGCTCAAAAAAGCTCAAAGCATGGTCAAATCTGCTGGGTCTTGGTATGATAGCGGCACCCATATAGTTTGATAAAAAATATGGCAGCATGGCAAGGTAGTTATTGAGTTATGAAGCTTTGCAATAAGTATAAGCTGACCAATAATCATACTAATAATGTTTAAACTTCTTATTCACTTTTAGTGTTACAGGCAACGATTATGATTGATCCAAAACTCTTACGCGGCGATTTAAGCGATTTACAGCAACGACTGGCCACTCGTGGCTATACGCTTGATATGGAGTTTTGGCAGTCGATTGAATCCGAGCGTAAGTCTCTACAAGTCAAAACAGAAGAATTGCAATCGCGTCGTAACGCTGGGGCTAAGCAAGTCGGTGCTCTAAAAAAATCAGGCGAAGATGCCAGTGAGCTATTGGCTGAAATGCAAAGCGTTAGCGGTGAGATCAAAGCTGCTGAAGACGAGCTACGTACTCTGCAAGAGCGGCTGACTCAAGCAGCGCTGCAGATTCCAAATATTCCAGCGGCAGATGTACCAGTGGGTACGTCAGAAGACGATAACGTAGAAGTGCGTAAGTGGGGCACGCCGCGTACGTTTGATTTTGAAATTCAAGATCATACACATATCGGTGAGACGCTTGGTATGCTCGACTTTGAGGCCGCAACCAAACTGACAGGCAGCCGTTTTAACGTGCTAAAAGGTCAATTGGCGCAGCTGCATCGTGCACTGATCCAGTTTATGCTCAACACCCATACCATAAAATACGGCTATCTTGAGACCTATGTGCCTTATATTGTCAATAGCGATAGTCTAAAAGGGACGGGTCAGTTGCCTAAGTTTGAAGAGGATTTGTTTAAGCTAAGCAATCACACGAATAACGATGAGATGGATTTTTATCTGATTCCAACAGCAGAAGTGCCAATGACCAACTTGGTACGCGGAGAGCGTTTGGATATCAAAGAGCTACCGCTAAAATTCACCGCCCATACGCCATGCTTCCGTAGTGAAGCGGGCTCGCATGGCCGTGATACCCGTGGTCTGATCCGCCAGCATCAGTTTGAAAAAGTGGAAATGGTCAATGTTGGCACCAGCGATCAGTCTGATGACTTGCTAGAGGCAATGACAGGGCAGGCCGAATATATCTTGCAGCAGCTTGAGTTGCCATACCGCACGGTACAGCTATGTACGGGCGATATGGGTTTTGCCGCACAAAAAACCTATGACATCGAAGTATGGCTACCAAGCCAAGATACCTACCGCGAAATCTCTAGCTGCTCTAACTGTGGCGATTTCCAAGCGCGCCGTATGGGTACGCGTGTCAAAGATGGCAAGCAAACCAGTTTAGCTCATACTTTGAACGGTTCAGGATTGGCGGTTGGTCGTACGCTACTAGCAGTGATGGAAAATCATCAAAACGCTGATGGTAGCATTACGATTCCAGAAGTATTGCGTCCATTTATGGGCGGTGCTGAGACTATTTCAGTTTAATAAATGGACTATAAGTAATGAGCTGCTTGTCACTTAGGTCACTTAGGTCACTTGCAGCTTGTTACTGATAGCTTAAATTAAAATCTATGACTGTCTATCGTTTAACAAAACTGATGTGAGTCATTGCTAAATAGAAACGGTATTGTCACCGCATTTTTGGCTAGGCTCATAGCAAATATGTTAATATTGCATTTTTATTTTATAGCCTATCCACTGAGGACGCACGCCGCGTTTTTGATGGATCATCCTCTGAGTAAACTCTCCTCTTATCTTTATACGACTCATTCGAATATTAGGACACTCTATGCCAGCTCCAATTAGCGAACGTAAACTAGCCAATGCCATCCGTGTACTGTCGTTTGACGCGGTTCAAAAAGCCAACTCTGGACATCCGGGTGCGCCAATGGGTATGGCTGATATTGCCGAAGTTTTGTGGCGCAAATTTTTGAAGCACAATCCAGCTGATCCTAATTGGCACAACCGTGACCGCTTTGTACTGTCAAACGGTCATGGCTCGATGCTTATTTATTCATTGCTACATTTATCAGGTTATGATGTCAGCGTTGATGACCTCAAAGGTTTCCGTCAGCTGCATTCAAAAACCCCAGGTCACCCTGAGTATGGCTATACCCCTGGTGTTGAGACGACGACTGGTCCTCTAGGCCAAGGTATTGCCAATGCTGTTGGTTTTGCGATTGCAGAGAAGACACTCGCAGCGCAGTTCAACCGCGACGGTCATAATATCGTTGATCATCATACCTATGCGTTCTTAGGCGATGGCTGCTTGATGGAAGGCATCAGTCATGAAGTGTGCTCGCTCGCTGGCACATTAGGTCTTGGCAAATTGGTATTCTTCTATGATGACAATGGCATCTCAATCGATGGTAATGTTGAAGGTTGGTTCACTGATGATACCGAAGCGCGCTTTGAGTCGTACGGCTGGCAAGTGATCAAAGTCGATGGTCATGATACTGATGCGATCACGCAGGCAACTGAGCAAGCAATTGCAGAAACTGCTAAGCCAAGCCTAATTATTTGCAAAACGACTATCGGTGCTGGTAGCCCAAACAAACAAGGCCTTGCGGCAAGTCATGGCGCGCCACTTGGTGATGACGAAATCGCCTTGACGCGTGATGCGCTGTCTTGGAAGCATGCCCCATTTGAATTAGATGACGAAATCTATGAAGCGTGGGATGCCAAAGCCAAAGGCGACGTGCAGCAAAAGAACTGGGATGCAGACTTTGCAGCGTACAAAAAAGCCTATCCAGAGCTTGCAGCAGAACTATCACGTCGTCTAAATGGTGAGTTGCCTGCTGACTTTGCTAGCCAAGCGAGAGCCTACATTCAGCAAACGCAAGAAGCGGGCGGTGATGTTGCTAGTCGTAAAGCCAGCCAAAACGCGATCAACAGCTTGCAGCCATTACTGCCAGAACTACTAGGCGGCTCAGCAGATTTAGCGGGCTCAAACCTCACGTTATTCAAAGGCGCTAAAGGCATCGAGAAAGACGCTGACGGCAACTATATCTATTATGGTGTGCGCGAGTTCGGTATGACCGCGATTGCCAATGGTATTGCATTGCATGGCGGCTTTATCCCTTACGTAGCGACGTTCCTGATGTTTATGGAATACGCACGTAACGCGGTACGCATGGGCGCACTGATGAAGCAGCGCGTCATCCACGTCTATACGCATGACTCTATCGGTCTGGGTGAAGACGGCCCAACGCATCAGCCAGTTGAGCAATTGACGAGCCTACGTACCACGCCAAACCTACGTACATGGCGTCCTTGTGATGCGACTGAATCTGCAAGCGCTTGGGTAGAAGCAATCAAATCAGAAAGCAACCCATCCGCATTGATCTTTAGCCGTCAAAGCTTGCCACATCAAGCACGTGATAGCGAGCAAGTCGCGAACATCACCAAAGGTGGTTATGTACTGGCAAAAGAACAAGGCGAGCTACAAGCCATCATTATCGCCACCGGTTCAGAAGTTGGCCTAGCGATGGAAGCGCACAAGACGCTTAGCGAAAATGGTGTTGGCGTCCGTGTGGTGTCTATGCCATGTGCTGAGATTTTCGTTGAGCAAGAGGCGAGCTATCGCGAAGCGGTATTGCCTGCCAATATCCGTGCTCGCGTCGCAGTGGAAGCCGCGCATGTGGACTACTGGTATAAGTTCGTTGGTCTAGATGGCAAAGTCATTGGTATGACCACTTACGGCGAATCTGCACCTGCCAGTGATTTGTATAAAGAGTTTGGTATTACAACTGACGCGGTGGTTGATGCGGTAAATAGTTTGGTGTAATTTTGAACTAAAAACCGTTTGTAAGACAGCACATATAAGATAGACTGAATGCGTTCAGTCTATCTTTTTTTTGGGTAAAATTATGAGTGTAGCTCTATATCTCGACTTAGCAAATTATGAAGGGAAAGATGTCTATCAAGAAGTCTTAGCTGCACATATTGAGGATATTAGACGCATACTAAAAGACTGCGAGGCTTTAAAAAATTATGATGCTAATTTAACTAAAGTAATATCTACAGACATAGAAGAGCCTATAAAGAATACAGAAGATGGTCTACTCAAATCAGTATTTACTAAATTAAGTATTAAGAATAATAAGCTAAACTTTACTTTCGTAAAAGAGCGTATAGAAGAATGTAACGAGGTTGACATCCATGAAAGGCTGACATCTAAACTATGGAGTCTTTTTGCTCTCAGCGTTTGTAATGATCATCTATTGTGGTTATTGAATCGAGGGGAATTAACAGTAGCTGAATATCGTTCTTTTTTTACAGAGATAGGGATGCAAGTGTCATCTATAGACCAACCTTACTATCATCCTTTTTACCATGAAATATATTATGTTGATGACGTAGTAAGAGTAGGTGAGCATGAGCAAATAATTATCAAAGAGCAGCTGTATCCGACTATTATGTTTGGTGCATTACAGTTTTCGAGGGGTGGAGTAATTATCTACAATCATCCATGCGTAGATAAAAGCTTGGCTGAAAAAAGTGATATGTATTTCACCAATCATAGAGATAACCGATTATGTCATGACTTATCTCATGGCTGGGGACATAATTCGCGCTGGCGAACAGACTTTGTTAGAAACTACGAGACAGAAAAAGAATGGAAATTCAACGTAGATGGAGAAGAAGATCTTTCAAGTGCTGAAAGCTATAAACAACATTATCAGCAATATAATGATGAAATACCAGTATCGGTACCAGCTGCGAAAGAGTTATTAGTTAATCGGTGTTTTATACATAAAAATAGTATTCCACAAGAAATACAATCAGACTTATTTCCTTATGATTGGCATATAGACATTGCTAAAGACAACTTTAATTATGTGCAATGGAAGAAGAAACATTTAGTAGACAGGTAGTCATCGGTAGCTAACTATTAAACGACATAAACTAAAATTCAATATTTTCTAAGATGATAAAATCATGACAAGTTGCACGACTTCTATTAACTCGCAAAAGCCATTCCTTACGTCTAATCAACCGACTGTTGAAACGGTAAACGTGCTCTTAACGTTAGATGATTTTTTCTCCGATAGGTCAGAACAGGCGAATCCTGATGAGTTAGATGGTTTGACCAGACATCAGGACTTTAAATATGAAAGAGAGCTTCGTAACTGTAATCTTGATTATTCGATAAACAGTCTTAAGCGAGTTGATGATTGGTTGCTAACGGTTAAAAATAGACTGCCTGAATTTACAGAACATCGAATCTTTTCTTTAGAATACCCGCTGCACAATAGCTCGACTATTGAGATATTGAGCTATTATTTAGGTGAAGTCATTGGGCGAGCTCGTAGAGAAGTCCCAGTTTGGTACTCTGATGCAAGCGATCATTGTATAGGAGATCAGGCCGCACTGGCTGAAAACATGTTTGTCGATTTTGATAGTGATATCCAAGATTTGTGTGATTTTTTCGTTCCTAAGCAAGTGATTTACCAAGCATTGATAATAGCTAGTGACGATGGGGCATTACAAGACCAAACAATTTGGCAAAGTGTGTTGGAGCTAGTTCCATCTACTATATTAAGCAATACTGATTTCAACCAGCCTTTGCCACCCGTATCCACTATGGAGTTGAAGTTTGACAGGGAGATTGAATTTGCTAATTTAGATCGAGCGGATTTAGCTTACTTACAAATGATGCCTCCAAAATGGATGAAAGACGACGTCTTGTATGAACAAATGAATCAATTGGCTAAGCTATATAAAACAGGCAAAGTAGTATGGGCTCATGTCGTCCAAGCAAATAAAATGCTATGGTCTTTTGATCAGACATATTCTTGTCCTGCTGAAGTCTTATACGATCCAACAGGGCGAACACCAGTTTCTTATCTAGCAGAAATTGCACATGAACTTTATACTTTTAAAAATACCATTCCTGATACGGATGATATAGAAATATCAAAGTATGCCGAGCACATAACTGACGAACATACTAGAATGCATGGTTTTGACATTCCTAATAGCATCACGCCTTTACCATTAAAGTCTACCAGTATATTCGTTTGGCGGTTACATTTACCCAATGGTATTTTACAAAGCTCATTCCCTATTTTAATCAGTGATGAAACAGCTGAGGTTACTGTACTTCCTGCCAAATTTTGGGACCCAGCTTATTACGATCAATGGATTCAAGACAGTTATTTTGAAGAAGATATGTATTATGGCGTACGAAAACTTTATGAGAGTGATAATCCTTGGAAAGGATATGAGAAGCACCTTCGGCCACAAGTGACTGAGCTTATTGATGACATTCCAAGCTTAGCTAATGAAGTCACCTTCAACAGCTATAAGCCTACTTCAACCGATATAGCCTTCGTTACAGCTTCAATTCAGCAGAATTTTGCAGAAGCAAAACAAGAAAGTACAAGCTTCATGAAAATTGTCATTGGTGTAATCATATTTATAAATATCTTATATGGGCTTAAATCTTTTGTTTAGTAGATGTCAACCTAATAAGCCATGCTTTGAGAAATCCACCATGTCCCTAAAATCTAGCTTTAAAGGTTTCCTCGGTGAAACCGTCATCAACGTCGCCATGTGGCTCAAGCTTGAAAAAGACATCTATCACCGTCTAAACAATGTCACTTTGCCATTAGCCAATGGTGGTAGTACGCAAATCGATCATGTTATCGTCTCCGTATACGGCATCTTTGTGATTGAAACCAAAAACTATAAAGGTTGGATATACGGTAGCGAGAAGCAAAAGCAGTGGACACAAGTTTTCCAAAATGGAAGTAAATTCAAATTCCAAAATCCATTGCGTCAGAACTACTTGCACATAAAGACGCTCGCTGATTTATTAGACTTGGAGCTGAGCTACTTTCATTCGATGATTGCTTTTATCGGTGAGTGCGAGCTAAAAACCCGTGATGAGCTACCCGAACACGTGTTAACAGGTGGTATGGTATCTTATGTGAAGAAGAAGCAAGATAAAATACTCACCGAAGACGAGGTCACATCTATCGTCGAGCAGATCGAGAGCAATAAATTTAGCAAGTCATGGCGCACCAATCGCCAACACAAAGCCTATCTAAAAGACAAGCATAGCAATGCTAGCAAGAATACTGATAACCCTACACCTGAGTCTATAATAAAAGAAACCGTTGATAGAACTATCCTAAAGAGTAGAGAAGTGCATCGATGGTCTGGTCAAACTGAGATTGAATCTAGCGAGTTACCGATCGATAGTTTGAATACTCAGCAGACCATCACACCGCCTACCAGTATGTCGCATGACATGGCCAATAAACTGTTTATGACGCCGTTTGAGATTGTAGAATCTGAGCCAAAAGTGAATAAACCTGAGATACTTAAAGCGACAGATCATGACGCTAATATCGATCAAGCGCCAATCTGCCCAAGATGCAACGGCGAGATGATTAAGAGAGTAGCAAAAAAAGGCCAGAATCAAAGTCAGACCTTTTTTGGTTGTATCCAATTTCCTAAATGCCGCGGCGTAGTAAATATTGATTAACTACTAGTCACATTACCCGTATATCTCTTCCAAGCGCAGACAAGCCACCAATCGACCATCCCATTCGCGCAGTTGTGGCTCGATTTCGCTGCACTGCGAGGTCGCATATGGACAGCGTTTATGTAGAGCGCACCCGCTTGGCGGATTAAGCGGGCTTGGTAGCTCACCTTGTAGCGTCAAATCTTTCTTTTGGCCATTTACTGTTGGTGCGGCCGCCAGTAATGCGATGGTATACGGATGTTTTGGCGCATTATAGATCGCTTCTTTGGGCCCGTGCTCGACCGCTTGACCCAAATACATCACCATCACATCATCAGCGACATGACGTACGACTGACAAGTTGTGTGAGATAAAGACGTAAGCGGTACGATACTCATCCTGCAAATCCATAAACAGATTTAAGACCTGCGCCTGAATCGATACGTCGAGCGCGGAGGTCGGCTCATCAGCGACGACAATTTTTGGATTGAGCATCATGGCACGGGCAAGGGCAATCCGCTGGCGCTGACCACCCGAAAACATATGTGGGAAACGCCCAGCATGTTCAGGACGTAGACCCACGTTTCTCATCATCTCATTGATTTTGTCACGCTTTTCTTCTTTCGACAGGTTGGTATGAATATTCAACGGCTCTGTCAATTGATAGGCGATAGTATGGCGCGGATTCAAGCTACCATAAGGGTTTTGGAAGACCATTTGAATTTCGGTACGTAAGTTTTTGAGCGCCTTTCTACTATAGCCAGTGGTGCCTTCATCGTTGATAAAAAGCTCGCCCTGCGTCGGCTGCTCAATGAGTGTCAGCTGGCGGGCAAGGGTAGATTTGCCGCAGCCAGATTCACCAACGACTGCCAATGTCTTGCCAGCCTCAAGCTCAAAAGAGATACCGTTCAGCGCTTTGACGTGCGCTTTTGGTTTGCCCAATCCTTGTGATACCGGATAGTGCTTATGTAGATTGTCTGCTTTTAAAACCACTTTATTACTCATACTTGTGACTCCAAAATAGCAGCGTGAGAGATAGGGGTGCGAGCAGTAGGATCGGCATAAATGCAGCGCACTTTGCCATTTGGTGTGTCCAAAATAGGCGGCGGCACGTCACAAGCAGGCTCTTTATATGGGCAGCGAGGAGATAATAAGCACCCGCTTGGGCGATCATATTGACTTGGTACGACCCCAGGCAAGCTATTTAATCGTTCTTGTCCGATAGCCAGCTCAGGAATGGCTTGTAAAAGGGCCTCTGTATAAGGGTGTGCAGGATGTTGGAAAACCTCTGGCACGGTACTGGTTTCAACCACTTGTCCAGCATACATGACCGCGACATCACGCGAGTTTTGTGCAACAAGGCCCAAATCATGGGTAATCAAAACCATCGCCATTTGTTTTTCGCGTTGCAATCGACCGAGCAAGTCCATAATCTGCGCTTGTACGGTGACATCAAGTGCGGTGGTCGGTTCATCGGCGATGAGCAGTTTTGGTTCACACGCAAGCGCCATCGCAATCATAACGCGCTGGCTCATACCGCCTGAGAGTTGATGTGGATACACTTTGAGTCGGTTTTTGGCGTCAGGCATTTCGACCAACTCTAACAGCTCTAATATGCGTGCCTGTACTGCTGCACCGCGCAAACCAAGATGCTTGCGCAGTACTTCACCCAGCTGCATCTCAACGGTAAAGCTTGGATTGAGGCAAGACATCGCATTTTGAAAGATCATGGAGATGTCTTTGCCAATGATGCCGCGTTTTTCCTTGGCAGGCATACTGATCATGTCTTTATTATCAAACATCACTCGCTTGGCGCGGACGGTGGCAGACGGCGGCAATAGTCCCATTAGTGCCATCATCGTGACTGACTTGCCTGAGCCGGATTCACCAACGACAGCGATGACTTCACCTTGTGTGATTTTTAAAGACACATCATCGACAGCACGAAAGGCACGCTTTCCTTGACCAAAAGTGACCGACAGATTTTCGATGTCCAATAACAGCGGCGCGTCTGTTGTTGATGCACCATTCATAGAAGTATGAGCGGTAGGCGTTTTAATTAAAGGTTCAGTCATCTTAGGTCACCTGCTTCAATTTGGGATCGAGCGCGTCACGCAGGCCATCACCTGTCAAGTTAATCGACAATGCAGCCAAGAAGATAGCGATACCTGGCCAAATAGCGAGCCAAACATTACTTTGAATGTATTGACGAGCCGTACCGAGCATCGCACCCCATTCAGCATCAGGTGGCTGTACACCAAAGCCTAAGAAACCAATCGCACCCGCTTCTAAAATAGCAGAGGAAAAAATCATCGTTGCCTGTACGATGAGCGGTGCCATGCAGTTGGGTAGAATCGTGATAAATAATAAACGCAGCACACCAGCACCCATCACCTGCGAGGCGATAAAGTACTCACGTTGCAACTCCACCATCGCGGTGGCACGAGTCAGACGAATAAAAGGCGGCGTACAGACCAAAGCGATGGTAATAATCGTATTGGTCATAGAGGGCCCTAAGATAGCGGCAATGATGATGGCTAGTAGTAAGCTGGGGTATGACATCAAAATATCATTGACCAGCATGACCGCTTTGCCCCAAACTTTGGGCCAAAAGGCAGCACTAAGTCCTAAAGTGATGCCGACCAACATCGCAAGGGTCGTCGCGCTCAGACCGATAAATAAAGAGTAACGCGCGCCATACATCACCCGAGACAAGGTATCTCGTCCAGCATCATCCGTGCCTAGCCAAAACATCGCATCACCACCACTTAAAAAGGCTGGCGGCAGCTGCTCTTGACCCGTAAACAACTCGTAAGGGTCATGGGGGGCAATTGCGGGCGCGAGTATGGCAACAATAACCATTAGCATGAGAATAATAAAACCCAACACCGCGCCCTTGTTTCGGCAAAAGGTCGATAAAAATAGTTGCCAAGACGATGGCGGTGTGGCAGCCATCAGATTGACATCAGAGGGGAGAACAGAAGGCTTCATGAGCAGTTCCTATAGTGGCTAGCGCAGTGACATTTTTTAGAATTTTGTTCCTAAAAAAGTACTAAGCATTGCTAAAACATCAATTCAGCGCCAATCATCACTATTTATAATATAAGTATTTATCAATTTGACATTGTGTGACATTGCAACATTGTGACATTAAGAGGTATGTCGAATACGCGGATTGATCAGACCATACAAAATATCAATAAATAAACTGACCAAAATCAAGGCAGTAGCGACCAACAAAATGCCGTTTTGCACAATGGGGTAATCACGAGTAAAAAAGCCATCGAGAAGCCAATTACCAACACCTGGCCAGCTAAAGATAGTCTCGGTAATAATTGCGCCTGCAAGCAAGGTTGCCATTTGTAAACCAACCACAGTGACGACAGTGATTAGCGCGTTACGCATCACGTGTACCATGATCACGCGGCGTGGCGATAAGCCTTTGGCGCGAGCCGTACGCACATAGTCTTCATCCAACACTTCCAGCATCGCAGAGCGTGTCATCCGCGCGATCATCGCGAGTGGAATGGTCGATAAGGCAATCGATGGCAAGATAAAGTGTTTGACCACATTCCAAAAAGCGCCTGGTTCCCCTGAGGTGAGAGAGCCAAGCAACCATGAGCCGTACAAGGGATGGACATCCAAGAACTGTGCGACAGAGATCACACCAGCAACAGGTAAAAGGCCAAGATAGTGAGCGAATATACCTGTCAGAATAGGGCCTAGTAAGTAGATTGGCATCGAGTATCCTGCCAGCGCCCCTGACATCAGAGTATAGTCAATCCAAGTACCACGGCGTAGCGCGGCAAAGATACCCAAGCTCACACCAATCACACTAGCAATGACAATCGCACATAGCGCCAACTCTAAGGTTGGAACGAAGTGCGCAAAAAAGTCTTGTAACACAGGAGAGCGAGTACGAAAGGATTGACCAAAGTCACCCGTCAATATACCCGTCAAGTAATCCCAGTATTGAACGATAAGGGGTTTGTCTAATCCCAGTCTTTCTAGGGCGCGAGCATGTAGCTCTGGATCCACCATACGCTCACCCATCATGATCTCGACTGCATCGCCTGGTACGAGACGGATCAGAGTAAAAGTCGATAGCGTGAGGCCAAGATAGACAGGAATAAGAATGGCGATACGGCGCAGAATATAAAGTAGCATGGGCTGCTCAATAGTTGTGATTCAATGAGTGGAGTAGTAGCAATGAATGAGGTCGTCCGTGACCATGCCCTTAAATGACCATGCCCTTAAATGACCAAGCACTTAAATCAAAAGTACTCAAGTGAAAGGTGCTCAAATGAAAAGTATGTGGGTCAAAAAGCAATCAACTCATATAAATACGGCTGGAACAGAGGTTCTGAGCCAGCCGAATACAAATCAAATAATAGTGCATGTCGTACCGGACGTAATTAGCTAAGGTTATTCAACGTTCACGCCATCGAAGCGTACAGCACCAAGTGGACTGATTTTGAAATCCACAACGTTTGGTGCAGTGAATACGGTGACTACCGAATGCGCCATAGTCGTCCAAGGAAGCTGCTCTTTGAAGATCTGCTGAGCTTGTACATAGTCATCCACACGCTCATCTTGATTGGTGACCTGACGTCCTTTCATGACTAAATTATCAAAGTCTTTATTACACCAACGTGAGTAGTTATTACCACCGACCGCGTCACAAGACAGTAATGAGCCCAACCAGTTATCTGGATCACCATTATCACCCGTCCAACCTGCCAAGATCACATCAGGCTCGCCTTTTGCCGCGCGTTTTAGGTATTCGCCCCACTCATAAGTAACCAGTTTGGCATTGACGCCAATCTTCGCCCAATCTGCTTGGAGCATTTCAGCCATGAGTTTGGCATTAGGGTTATATGGACGTTGAACAGGCATGTACCATAAGTCGATGTTCATATTGTCCGCGCCAGCTTCTTTAATCAGCGCTTTTGCTTTTTCAACATCATAAGGTGCATCTTTTAAAGAATCGTCATAACCCCACTGCGTAGGCGGCATTGGGTTGGTTGCCTTGAGACCTTCGCTTTGATAGACAGCATTGATGATCGCGTCTTTATTGATCGCCATATCCAATGCTTGACGTACTTTAAGATCACTTAGCTTCGGCTTTTCAACGTTGTAGCCCACATAACCGACGTTAAAACCTGGTTGATCAAGAACGGTGGCTTTACCAGATTTTTTGACCGATTCAATTTCGGCAGGTTTTGGATATGCCGATACATGACATTCACCCGCTTGAACTTTTTGCGCACGAACGGCTGAATCTTTAGTAATAACAAACACAAGGTTGTCGATGTAGATATTGTCTTTGTCCCAATAGTCTGGGTTTTTGGTATAACGGATTTGCGCGTCTTTTTGATAGGACGTAAAGACGAAAGGCCCAGTACCAACAGGTTTGTTATTGATATCTGGCTCATTACCAGAGGCCATCAACTGATCTGCATATTCAGCAGAGTTGATATAAGCAAATGGCATCGCTAGGTTTTGTAAAAATGGGGCATTGACTTCGTTAAGCGTGACTTTGACAGTATAGTCGTCGACCTTTTCGATATTTGAGATGATATCAGGTAATCCCATGCCAACTGAATAGGGGAATTCTGCAGGGTAAGCTTTGTTAAACTCAAAGTCTGGGTTGGTGAGACGTTTTAATGTAAAAATCAGATCGTCTGCGTTGAAATCGCGACTTGGTGTGAAATAATCGGTTTTACCGAACTTGACGCCTTTACGTAGATTAAAGGTATAGGTCTTACCATCTTCGCTAATATCCCAGCTTTCAGCGAGTCCTGGCTGAATTTCAGTCCCATCTCTTTTAAACTGTACCAAACCGTTATAGATAGGATAAGCACTCGCATCAAAATCGGTGCCGGCGGTGTACTGTGCGGGATCGAAACCAGCTGGGCTGCCTTCTGAACAATAAAGTAGGGTTTTAGCGGCTTTTGCATCTGAGCTGGCAGCAGACTCGTCAGTGGTTTTATTGTCGCCACTACAAGCACTCATACCCAAGATAAGCGTGGTCAACAGCGTCAGTTTAAAGAATGATTTTTGCATTATTACGTCCCATGTAATGATAGGTAGTTGCTTATAAATTGCTATGCCTGTCTGAGGAATTAGCAAACTTTCAACTGCTTTTAGTATATTTATTTTGAAGATATATTCTTTACAAAAAGATACATATATAAAGTTGAGAAAGATTTAATTTATATAATGTAGAACATATCGTTATAAATAATTCGTTTGAATATACTCTCATAAATAGCGATAATGCAAGAAATCTTTGAAATAATTTAATAAAAAAGACGATTTCTATTATTTTAGAGAGCTAATACAACCAAAAAAGGTAACTTTTACGAATTTCGACAGTAAAATACATAATAAAAAGTTATTAATATATATGTATATTAATAAATTAGTTACTTTTCGGATACAAATATTTTTATTGTTGTGATGATAGACAAACGTATAAATGACAATGATTTGTAAAAATCAGTGGATTATTGAGCAGCTGCTGACTATTTGGTGCGGTAGCTATTAGATGCTGTGGTTATTAGGTGCTGCTATGATTTGTTTTTATTAAATCAGCCAGTTTTTCCCCAATATCATAGGACAAGTTAAGACTGTCATATGGGGTACATTATTTAAGATTAATGCTACCTAGTTTTGCGTCAAACGTGCTTATATCGTACAGATTTCTGAACGCACGATAAAGCGTTTGCCTTCAGGGATTTCTAACGAAAAACTCGCACCGCGACCATTGACGACATCAATGGTCAAATCGGTATGCTGCCATAGATTGTATTGTGCGCGTCCCATATAAAATGGACAGCCAACAAGCTCACCAACCAGCACATCCTGACCGCCTACTTTAAACTCTCCTAATGGATAGCACATCGGCGAGCTACCATCACAGCAGCCACCTGACTGATGAAACATCAGCTTTCCATGCTTGGACTTTAGTAGCTCAATCAACGCTTTACACGACTCTGTTGCTGCCAGTTTCATATCGTACTCCTTCTTATGGCCCATCCATGGTTTATATAATTGCTCTCTAGTATCAGTATGCCACAGTCAAATCAAAAAGGTCGCATCATCTTCAGACACATCACAACTGGCATATGACTAAAAAGATACGACCTTCGGCTGATAATTGACAGTTGGAATAACTATGTAATAAGCTTATAACACTGTCATTTTACTATCCGTTATTGATTATAGTCGATGACGATACGACCTTCGATTTTGCCATTACGCATCCGCTCAAAAATATCATTGATGTTCTCTAACGGCTCAGCTTTGACGGTCGCTTTGACTTTGCCAGCCGCTGCCATATCTAGCGACTCTTGTAAGTCAAGACGTGTGCCAACGATAGAGCCGCGTATGGTGATACCATTGAGTACAGTATCAAAGATTGACACCGGGAAGTCGCCAGTGGGGAGCCCGTTACATACTAAAGTACCACCACGACGTAACATGCTTAAGGCTTGATCAAAAGCTTTTGATGATACTGCAGTGACTAACACGCCATGAGCACCGCCGATCTGCTCTTGGAGATACTCGCCAGGATCGGTGTCTTTGGCGTTGACGATGACTTTGGCGCCCAGCTTTTTGGCGAATTCAAGCTTCTCATCGTCGATATCGACCGCCGCGACATTAAGGCCCATGGCAATGGCGTACTGAACGGCCATGTGCCCAAGTCCACCGATACCTGAAATAACAACCCAGTCGCCTGGCTTGGTGTCGGTCATTTTAAGTCCTTTATAGACGGTGACACCTGCGCATAAGACAGGGGCAATCTCTACAGAGTCGACGCTTTCTGGGATAATGCCTACATAGTCGGCGTCCGCCAGGACATACTCTGCAAAGCTACCATTCACCGAATAACCTGAATTTTCTTGCTTTAGGCACAATGTCTCCCAGCCACCTAAACAATGCGTACAGTGTCCGCAAGCAGAGTAGAGCCAGGGCACACCGACTCGGTCGCCTTCTTTGAGGTGATGGACGTTGTCGCCGACAGAGGTGATGATACCGACGCCTTCGTGTCCAGGGATAAATGGTGGACTTGGTTTGACTGGCCAATCTCCTTCAACGGCATGAAGGTCCGTGTGACAGACGCCTGAGGCCTCCATTTTTACTAAAATCTGACCGGCACCTACGGTTGGGATGTCGACTTCTTCGATTTTTAAGTCTTGACCGAACTCATGTAATACAGCGGCTTTCATTTTGTTAGTCATGATAAGTTCTCTTTTATGGGTGATTGATAGATGTCGATATACAAAGTTGTTGCGATATTGCATTCAAAATATGCAAACACCTTATTTTGAACGCAAGACTGCTACAAATTTTTCCTGCTGTGCGCCTAAGCGCATTAGAGGATATAAAAATTCGTTTCAGTTTTTTTATTTAGATCGTTGTAGCGAGCGGGCTATGTAACACTTGTGATAACCCGCTCCATGATTAAAAATGATGGTTTAGAAGAAGCCCATTTTTTTAGGGCTGTACGACACCAGCATGTTTTTGGTTTGCTGATAATGGTCGAGCATCATTAAGTGGTTTTCGCGTCCAATACCGGATTGCTTATAACCGCCGAATGCAGAATGCGCAGGGTAAATGTGATAGCAGTTGGTCCATACGCGGCCTGCTTGGATACCACGTCCGAAGCGATATGCCTTGTGTACACTACGCGTCCAAACGCCCGCGCCTAAACCATACAAGGTGTCATTGGCAATCTGCATGGCTTCGTCATCGTCTTTAAAAGTAGTCACGGCAAGGACAGGTCCAAAGATCTCTTCTTGGAACACGCGCATATCGTTGGTGCCTTCAAAGATAGTTGGTTTGACGTAGTAACCGTCTGTCAAGTCGCCATCGTGCTTGGCTTGTTCACCGCCGACGAGCACTTTTGCGCCTTCTTTTTTACCGATATCAAGATAAGATAGGATTTTCTCTAATTGATCTGAGCTGGCTTGCGCGCCAATCATGGTGTCGGTATCTAATGGGTTACCCATCTTGATGGCTTCAACGCGGGCGATACAGCGTTTGATGAACTCATCATAGATGCTCTCATGAACGAGTGCCCGCGATGGACAGGTGCAGATTTCACCTTGGTTCAGCGCGAACATCACTAGACCTTCGACCGCTTTGTCCAAGAAGTCATCGTCCTCATCCATAACATCGGCAAAGAAGATGTTAGGGCTTTTGCCACCAAGCTCTAACGTCACTGGAATGATGTTTTCGCTCGCGTACTGCATAATGAGGCGGCCAGTGGTAGTCTCACCTGTAAAGGCAACTTTATTGATACGAGGGTTTGAGGCAAGTGGTTTACCCGCTTCGACACCAAAGCCATTGACGACGTTTAGCACGCCTTTTGGCAAGATATCAGCGATGCCGATGGTCTCTAACATGAACAGAATAGAAACTGGCGTTTGTTCGGCTGGCTTTAGAACGACACAGTTACCAGCAGCAAGGGCAGGTGCTAGCTTCCATACGGCCATTAGGATAGGAAAGTTCCAAGGAATGATTTGACCGACGACACCAAGTGGCTCATGAAAATGATAAGCCACAGTGTCTTCGTCAATCTGACTGATACCGCCTTCTTGTGCGCGAATGGCGCTGGCAAAATAACGGAAGTGATCAATGGCTAGAGGGATGTCGGCTGCGAGTGTCTCACGAACAGGCTTGCCGTTTTCGTAACATTCAGCAATCGCAATCGCTTCTAGGTTGGCTTCCATGCTGTCAGCTATTTTGAGTAACAAGTTGGCACGTTCAGTAACACTGGTTTTGCCCCATGCATCTTTGGCAGCATGCGCCGCGTCTAGGGCTTTTTCGATATCGGCTTCTTTTGAGCGGGCGACTTGGCAAATAGTTTTACCATCGATGGGGCTTGTGTTATCAAAATACTCTCCATCGACAGGAGGGGTCCACTCACCATTAATAAAGTTATCGTATTTTTCGCGGAATTGGACCGGACTGTTTTCAGTGTTGGGATAAGCGTATAACATTAACCACTCCTTGTTGTGTATGTTGGTTATTTAAAATATGACTATTTAGAGATAGCCATTGAAAAATAAATCCTTGGTCTTCCTAACCAATTTATTATTCTATCGTACTGAACTTTTGTACAGGACGATAATGACTTTTTATAATGATATAATTTGTATCACAAAACTTTCGGTTATACGATATAGGGCGGTTAAAGTGGTTCGCAAAGCGGATGCAGCTGTTATAATTGTGGGCATCTACTTTGGCTTGCTGTGGTCAATTAATTAACCAGAGCGGCTTTCTTTTTTATACTATTTCTTTTCATAATATTGGTTGGTTTGGGCCTATGCGTCAATCTTCTGCTCTTGATATTCTAAAAACAGGTCAAAACGTCTTTTTGACTGGCTCAGCAGGTTCAGGTAAGACGTATACCCTCAATCAATACATCGATTATCTACGCGCTCGCCGTGTACCGGTTGCAGTCACAGCCAGTACCGGTATCGCTGCCACGCATATGAATGGCACGACGATTCATAGTTGGTCGGGTATTGGTATCAAAGATGAGCTGAGCGACCGAGATTTGACCAATTTATCTCGTAAGCAGTTTTTGGCAGACAGATTAAAAGACACGGCAGTACTGGTCATCGATGAGATATCGATGCTACATGCCAAGCAGCTCAACTTGGTCAATCAAGTGCTCAAGCATGTCCGCAAAAACGACAAAGCCTTTGGCGGCATCCAAGTCGTGGTCGCAGGAGATTTTTTTCAGTTGCCACCGATTGGTAGTAAAGGCGAGAGCAATCGTGAAAAGTTCGCCTTTATGTCTGAGGCGTGGCTCGATGCCAAATTTCATATTTGCTATCTGTCAGAGCAGCATCGACAGGTTAGCGAAGCGGCAAATGGCGGTTTAGACTTAGATGATATTCTCAACCAAATCCGTCGTCAGGAAGTGACCTTTGAGGCGATTGCCGCTTTAGAGAATACTTACGATCAAAGCGTCGATATCAAGCGTACTCGCCTGTACACGCACAACCTCAATGTCAATAAGATTAATGACAAGGAGCTGGCACTGTTAGACGGTGAGATGATGCGTTTTGAAGCCACAACCACGGGCGATAGTAAGCTGGTTGAAACCTTAAAAAAGACCGTACGTACTCAAGACGAGTTGGTTCTCAAAGTGGGCGCCAAGGTCATGTTTATCAAAAACAATGCCGAGCTTGGGGTGTCCAACGGGACGATGGGTGAGCTGATTGGTTTTGCTGCGGTCAAAATAGAGGATAAGGAAAGTAGTGACGCGTTAATCGAAGACGATAGCAGCGATGACATTGATGAGGAAGCTGCTGGCGAAAAAACGGCAAAAGCTAAGAAGTCCGCTGCTAAAAAAGACAAAGAAAAGCCAAAGTCCAAGAAACCAACGACCCAGAAAATGCCTATCGTGCGGCTTAATTCAGGACGAGAAGTCATCGCTGAGCCTGAGGAGTGGATCATCGAAGATGAGACGGGTGAGGTGCTAGCAAGTTACTTACAAGTACCGCTGTGTCTAGCATGGGCGATCACCATTCACAAGTCGCAAGGTATGACCCTCGATGCCGCTGAGATTGATTTATCGCGTACCTTTGAGTTGGGACAAGGTTATGTGGCCTTATCACGTCTCAAATCACTGGCAGGATTGCAGCTACTGGGTATGAATGACATGAGCTTGCAACTTGATCCACTGGCACGCGGCGCAGACAAGCGGTTTTTGGTCCTGTCTGAAGAGGCTGATGCCAACTATGCGATGCTGGATGAAGAAAGTATGCAGCAGGCGCATGAGAAGTTTGTTTTAAAGTCAGGTGGTACGCTCAGTCAATCCGTGATTGACGCCTATGCCGCGCTGCAAAAAAAGCGCCGCGAACAGCAACAAGCGCAAATCGATAAAAAACAGAAATTAGGCAATCAAGTCTCTGACAAATCAGAGAGCACTTTGCTTGCAACCAGAGTGCTATTAGAAGAGAGCTTGACTATTGCGGAAATCTCACAAGCGCGTCAACTATCACAGTCCACCATCATGCGCCACATCGGCGAGCTAAAATCACAAGATCCAAGCCTTGCCTGCGATCATCTGCGTCCAGAGGATGAGATCATGACAGCGGTTGGCAACGCTTATGTCGCCATCAAAGTTGCCAATAACCCCAATGACTTCAATGATGATGGCAGTATCAAACTGCGTCCGATATTCGATCATCTCAAGCAAAGCATTGACTACAACACCATTCGTTTGGCATTGATTTTTATCACGCCATAGTTTGTTATGACAAGATAGTTTGTTATGACAAGATAGATTTTACGACACTGTCGGTTTTTTGAACAAAAAATATTGAACCGACTGTTAGAGCGTGTCTAAAGCGACAACGCCCATTCTTTATATCCCTTTATAGCGATATCTTTTATGCCTGATTTTTCTAGCGCCACTTATCAATTGACCTCTGACCCAATAGCGGCGACCTATCGTACCACTGGTGAGCACTCACAGCCATTGAGAGTGGCTATTAATGGTTTTGGTCGTATCGGGCGCAATGTACTGCGTGCCTTGCTAGAGCGCTTTGAAGTATTAGGACGTGCAATCCATGTCGTCGCGATTAATGACTTGGCACCAGCAGATATTTTGTTGCATTTATTAAAATTTGATAGCACGCATGGTCGCTTAAGCCGCTTGGGGGTCAGTGCTGATATTATCGAGAGCGGGGCCGATAATGAGCATAAAACTCAGCTCTGTCTCACCAAAAACACTTTGACTTATTGTATCAATATGCTTTCAGAACCCAATCCACAAAACCTACCTTGGCAGTCGCTAGGGGTCGATGTGGTACTAGAGTGCACCGGTCACTTTCGCTCGTATGAGCAAGCGATGCTGCACATCCATGCAGGCGCACAGCAGGTGATCATCGGTGCAGCGCCATTCGATAATGTGGATGCTTGTATCGTTATGGGGGTCAATACAGATGCGCTCATGCTTGATTTACCGATTATCTCCAGCGTTTCTTGTACCACGCAGGCATTGGTGCCGCTGATTGACACATTGGATAAAGCGTTCGGCGTCAAGTCCGCTATGATGACAGAGATTCATGCGGTTACCGCCGATCAGACGGTGCTCGATCAAGCGCATCGAGATCCCAGACGGGCGCGTGCTTCTGGCTACAATATTATCCCAACGACCTCGAGTAGTATTGCTGCGACGGAGCGGGTATTGCCAGCGATGGCGGGCAAAATAAATGGACATTCAATACGGGTGCCCACCATCGATGTGGCAGCGATTGATGTGACCTTTGTATTTGATACGCCAGAGGTCAGCGTTGATATTATCCGTGACGTCCTTCAATCTGCCAGTCAGACGCATTTACGTGACATCATGGCTTATACGGATGAGCCATTGGTCTCTAGTGATTTTATTCATCAAACTGAATCGCTTATCATAGATGGTCAGCAGCTCATGCAGGTAGGCGAGCAGTACAAGGTTTTTGCGTGGTACGATAATGAATGGGGTTATGCCAACAGACTGCTCGATATGTGCCTGCATCTGGCCTCAAGCAAGCGATAAACCAGTGGTTCAAAGGTATTTGCAAATTAATTGAATTTTTTTAGATTAGGGGCTTGCATTATAAAAGTATATCTATATAATGATGCACCAATGGAGACGTGGCAGAGCGGTTGAATGCACCGGTCTTGAAAACCGGCAAGGGTTCATAGCCCTTCGAGAGTTCGAATCTCTCCGTCTCCGCCAAATGCTAAAAAGCCCCAATCAGTGATGATTGGGGCTTTTTTTATGGTATATTTTATAAATACTGGACGACAGGCTCTATAAACCTCATAAAAGATCAAATGATGCGCAGTCCCACTATTTAGCTAATGAATTGCCAAACTCAATGCTTTGATCATCTGCCAATATAAGTGTGCCTTCTTTAATCTCGATCGTCATATCCTTCGTGTTTTTAATGGCACGCATGACATTGATGTCTTCAATACTACTCTCGATAATGATCTTGCCAGATTGTTCTGGCTCGATGGCTGGATCAAATTGTATGAGAGGAACATTGAAGTCTTTGCCTTGTTTCAGGTTGGCGTCTTTCATCGTTAGTGTGCCTTTAAAACTTTGTATTGCAACGTCTCCATGGTTGGATAGCATAAACTGCATTTTGACTTGGTTTAAGCTATCGCTATCACTGGTCTTAATCGGTAGGAGAGCGACAGGATACGTCTGTGCCGTCGCATTTGCTGTTTGACCTGTCACAATAGGACTTTTCTTGCCTGTTGGATTATTAGGATGCAGCCGCTCGTACTCACGCTGTTGTATGAGGGCCTGCTTGATAGTGGTACGCGGCATGGCGCCCGATTCATACGCATCGCTAAGCTTCATGCGTAGCATATATCGACTAAGTAGCTGCTGATCGTCGGCAGGTAATTGCTCAAAAGTCTGTCCCAGTTTTTTTTGCCATTGATCAGAGTCAGTCGGTATGGTTTTTTGGTCTGGATCCGTTTGCGGCGACGAGCAACCCGGTGCTATCGCTAGCATGGCGACTGCCATAGTCAGACACAACGTTTTATAAAAATGCTGCTGTAACCCCATCATCGTACCTCTCCTTATACATTTTCATCCTCATATTGAAATTGAGGATGCACCCCAATCATTGCGACTATTTTCTTAATATACCGTGTTTGGGAGCAGGTTTTGTTTAGTTATCGCTAACCACAGTCGCAAACGTACGATAAGGTCAAAGAGTAAATGCGTATCGGTATGAGGCAAAAAAGAGTTCAGAGAGCAAGGTTAATCTACAAATTGCAATCTCACTTTTATCATAGCCACAAAAAAGACCAAGCTTGCGTGAGCAGACTTGGTCTTTTTGATAAAAATAGTGACAACGTTTTAGAGTCTCAGTCAATCTCAGCCAGATCGTTATGATTAATACGACTGATGAAGGATATTATTGATCGCTGTCTTGCAATTCAGATAAAGAGTGAGAGATATTGTTGTTATGAGTCACAACGATTGCCTCATCGATGATGCGCTGGCTCACACCGCGCTTACGTAACGTCTCAATAAATACTTCGTCATGAGCGAGCGTATAATCTTGATGGTCACGATCGAGTCCTTGACGAATATAAAGACGGATAAGCCCTTGAATGCGCTTAAAACCCAATTCTGAGGAGGTTGTTTCTAATAGGGCAATCATTTCTTCAGACAACCGAATACTGATCGGGCGCATGATTTTTTGCGGATGATCAGAGAACTTATTTTTTACACGTGCAGGTATCATAATAAACCATTATTTTTAGTGAGTAGGGGTAAAACACTCAGACAAAAACGAACCCAATCAAAACTAATCTTACCATACAACAAAAATGCCAAAAAGAACACCGCTGCCATGCGAATATTATGATCAGTCAATATGAAAACGGCAACAATAAAAAAACCTTCATCAAATAGTGATGAAGGTTTTTAGTATATGGCTCTCCAACCTGGGCTCGAACCAGGGACACACGGATTAACAGTCCGTTGCTCTACCAACTGAGCTATTGGAGAATAAGCTGTCATAACTGCAAGTGTTTCAAGCTTTATAAAACAGTCATTACTTGGCTTGTTCGCGTTATGTGGGGCACATTTTAGCCAAGTCGTTAAAGGCTGTCAACCTTATTCTGAGATAAATTATAAATATTATCGCAATTATTATAAATAGGCGTTTATCCCTTATCAGATAGGACGTTTCAGCGCCTCTGCTCGTTCAATAGGGGCGTAAATAGGCCGATTTGCTCACAATGATACGTACACTTATAAAAATAAAAGACGTTACGTAGAAGAATGCGCAAAAAGCGCACGCGAGTATTTAGATCGTAAGACACAGCAGGTAATAAAAACAGTTCTATCTTGAAATAAAAGCCATTACGACATGCTTTGACACAATAAAGTTGCAGGACAGCCCTTCACATTGGTAACAGAAATCTATAAAATACCGACCATGTGGTTTCTTTGCTATGTTTTATTAGCAGTTGCTTAAATAAAGGCGGTGCGCAAAAGATGAGTTCTACGACGATTGCCTACGGTTGCCTAACCATTGCCATTATATGTGAGGTGGTAGGGACGACATTTTTGGTGAAATCAGAGCAGTTTACCCGTTTAGGGCCGACGCTGATGATGGGGGCGCTGTATGCACTCTCATTTTATTTATTGGCACAGACACTCAAGGTGATACCGCTAGGCATTGCTTATGCGTTATGGGGCGGGTTGGGCATTGTGCTCACATCGCTTGCAGGTTTGGTGCTATTTAAGCAGACCCTTGATACGGCAGCAGTGGTTGGCATTGCCATGATCGTTGGCGGTGTCGTTGTAATGAATTTATTGTCTAATTCTGTGGTGCATTGATATGAGTGTAGAAATAGAAAATCCTTATAAGCGTAAAAAACAGCCAGAAGTGGTTCGCCGTGCTCTGCTCGATCAAGCAGCACGGATCACGCTTGAGCAAGGGCTATCTAAAGTGACGTTTCAGGCAGTCGCTGATGCGGCAGGCGTGACAAAGGGCGGTGTGATGCATCATTTTGCAACAAAAAATGCCCTTGTGCTTGAAGTGTTCGATGATGCCATGGCGAAATTTGAGGCAGAAGTCGAGGCCGCTATGGCAAAAGATCCTGTGAGTCATGGCGCTTTTACCCGTGCTTATATCGATGCCACCATCAGTCTGGGCGAAAAAGCGCAAGAAGAATACGACAACCAAGCCACCTTATATGTATTGATGCTAGGTGATAGTGAGCTACGTGAGCTGTGGGCCAAATGGGCCAACACGCAGTTAGAAAAACATGCCGCCACTGACGATACTGAAACCCTATGTATGGCTCGTCTGGTCGCTGATGGAATTTGGCTCTCCGACTTTTCAGGTATCAACATATCAGATAAAAAATCGCTACATGATCGATTGATAAAAATGACGCAACCTGACTTTGACAATCGTTCGGGTCAATAAATATCCGGATTGCTAACCATCCAACTTTAGAATTTTAACAATGACGATATGATTTGGTAAAAGGGCGTTTTATTGCCGCTTTTATCAATCCTCTCAAGGAGTATTTATGACAAATATCAACAATTTGACAGACATTATCGATTTAGAACAAGTGCAAACTGCCTATATTAATGGTCGCTACTTAGCGGTCGATGACACGCTCGCCACTTTTGAAGATATCAATCCAGCGACAGGTGAAGTGCTGGCAACCATTCAGCAAACCACCAATGAGCAGATTGATGATGCGGTCAAAGCGGCTCATAAAGGTCAAAAAATCTGGGCGGCGATGACCACCGTTGAGCGTGGTCGTATTCTCTCAAAAGCTGTTGAGATATTACGCGCGCGCAACGATGTGCTCGCATTACTTGAGACCAAAGACACCGGCAAAGCGCTGTCTGAGACTAAGTATGTCGATATCGTCACGGGTGCTGATGTGGTTGAGTACTATGCAGGACTTGCGCCCATGATTGAAGGTCGTCAGATTCCACTGCGTGACACGAGCTTTGTCTATACTCGCCGCGAGCCGCTGGGTGTGGTCGCAGGTATTGGCGCATGGAACTATCCGATTCAGATTGCGATGTGGAAAGCCGCGCCTGCATTGGCTGCTGGTAATGCGATGATCTTTAAACCATCAGAAGTCACGCCGTTGACTGCCTTAAAACTGGCAGAAATCCTGACAGAAGCGGGACTACCAGATGGTGTGTTCAATGTCGTGCAAGGCAACTACGAAGTGGGTCAAGCACTGACCAATCATCCAGATATCGCCAAGGTATCATTCACTGGTGGTGTGCCGACGGGTAAAAAGGTCATGTCGAGCGCGGCAAGCTCATCGCTAAAAGATGTGACCTTAGAGCTTGGCGGTAAGTCACCATTGATCATATTTGATGATGCTGATATTGATACCGCGGCTGATATCGCTATGATGGCGAATTTTTATAGTACCGGTCAGGTATGTACCAACGGCACGAGAGTATTTGTCCCAAAAGCGCTACAAGCCAAGTTTGAGCAAGCCATCTTAACGCGTGTTAATCGTATCAAACTGGGTGATCCAATGGACGAGAACATCAACATGGGTCCATTGGTCAGCTTCCCGCATATGGAGCGCGTACTTGGCTATATCGAGCAAGGGAAAGAGAGTGGCGCGCGTCTGCTAACGGGCGGCGCACGCGTCACAACAGACGCATTGGCTAATGGTGCTTTTGTTGAGCCGACCGTATTTACAGATTGTAGCGATGATATGACCATCGTCCGTGAGGAAATCTTTGGTCCAGTCATGTCAATATTGACTTATGAGAGCGAAGAAGAAGTCATCCGCCGCGCCAATGACACCGATTATGGCTTAGCAGCTGGAGTGGTGACGACTGATTTAAAGCGTGCGCATCGCGTCATTGCTCAGATCGAAGCGGGTATTTGCTGGTTGAACACGTGGGGTGAGTCAGCGGCACAGATGCCAGTGGGTGGCTACAAGCACTCAGGCGTTGGCCGTGAAAATGGTATCGAGGCGCTTGAGCATTATACTCAGACCAAATCTATCCAAGTAGAGTTGGGTGCGTTTGAATCGGTCTTTTAACGAGTGGTATTGAGAAAGTGAGCGCAGTTTGGGCCTGATAACGCTGTGCATTTGACCTTGCTGCTACCAAGTGATTTATATTTTTCCATATTATGGAGCATGTTATGACATCAACCACCCCTGAGTACGATTATATTATTGTTGGTGCAGGGTCAGCAGGTAATGTGCTGGCCACGCGTCTGACCGAAGACGCCAATATAAAAGTATTGCTACTAGAAGCTGGTCGTCCAGACTATCGATTGGATTTTCGTACCCAAATGCCAGCGGCGCTTGCAATGCCGCTGCAAGGAACGACCTATAACTGGGGCTACAAGACAGATCCTGAGCCATATATGAACAACCGTGTCATGGACTGTGGTCGCGGTAAAGGGCTGGGCGGTTCATCGCTTATCAACGGTATGTGCTATATACGTGGCAATGCGCTCGATTTTGACGACTGGGCAAAGATAAAAGGCTTAGAAGACTGGACGTATCTCGACTGCTTGCCGTACTTTAAAAAGTCAGAAAACCGCGATGTTGGCGAAAACGACTATCATGGCGTCGGTGGTCCTGTCGAGATGACCACCTCAAAACCAGGGGTGAATCCGCTGTTTCAAGCCATGATTGAAGCTGGGGTACAAGCAGGCTATCCGCGTACCGAAGATTTGAACGGCTATCAGCAAGAAGGTTTTGGTCCGATGGATCGTTTTGTGACGCCTAATGGTCGCCGCGCATCTACGGCTCGAGGCTATCTAGATCGTGCCAAGCCGCGTGACAATATCACGATTTTGACAGGGGCACTCACCGATGTGATCTTATTTGATGGCAAGCGTGCCGTCGGGGTCAAGGTCGAGCACGAGGGTCAAACCAAAAAATTCTATGCCGCTCGTGAAGTGATCGTCTCATCAGGTGCTATCGCTTCGCCGCAATTATTGCAGCGCTCAGGTATTGGCCCTGGTCAGTGGCTAAAAGACGCTGGCGTGACAGAAATACTAGATTTACCGGGTGTGGGCAATAACTTGCAGGATCATTTAGAGCTGTATATGCAGTACGAATGTAAGCTGCCAGTCTCGATTGCGCCTGCCAATAAGTGGTGGAATAAACCTGCTATTGGAGCTGAGTGGTTGTTCAATGGCACAGGCCTTGGCGCCTCCAACCAGTTTGAAGGTGGCGGTTTTATCCGTACGGATGAGACATTCACTCACCCAAATATCCAGTATCATTTCTTACCGCTTGCCGTGCGTTACGATGGCCGTAGTGCCAGTGATTCGCACAGTTTTCAAGCCCACGTCGGTTCATTGCGTTCGCCAAGTCGTGGTCGCGTCAAGCTGACCTCAAAAGACCCCAGTGCGCATCCAAGTATTTTATTTAACTATATGTCACATGAGCAAGATTGGCAGGAGTTCCGCGCGGCGATGCGTATCACTCGTGAGATTATGCATCAACCTGCGCTGGACCCTTATCGCGGTGCTGCCATCTCACCCACCGAAGACTTGGTGACCGATCAGCAGCTAGATGACTATGTGCGCGAGCATGGCGAGACGGCTTACCATCCCTCATGTACCTGTGCGATGGGCGAAGATAATGATTCGGTCGTCAATGGTCAAGGGCTGGTACATGGTATTGATGGCTTGCGAGTCGTCGATGCATCTATCATGCCAAATATCATTAGTGGTAATCTCAACGCCACCACCATCATGCTGGCCGAAAAAATCGTTGATAAAATGAAAGGCGTACAATTGCCGCGCTCTACGGCAGATTATTATGTGGCCAATGGAGCGCCGCTACGCGCTGAGCCAATGCGCGATTATCTCTCAACGGTGTAAATGACAAGTCAGCATAAAATATGCTGCTAAATAAAGAACGATATCAGATAACTCCAAAATAATGGCCTTTCAACGTAAAGGCCTTTTTTATCAGCGTCAATATATGAGCGCAATGTATGTCATATATGGGTGCTATTTATCATTTTATTCGCTTTTATTCATTGGTACTGCTTTGTGCGTCATGCGGTTAAGTATACGTTATGTGGTCAAAAGTCATAATACTATGCCGGACAAAGCAATATCGGACACTGTTTAATTTACTTATTTGAGGTCTTTTATGTACAGTTCGCCATCAAAAGAGGTGACGAAACCGTTGAGCCTAAACAAAACTGTGTTTTTAGGTTCGGCTATTATTTCTATTTTATTGATCATCTGGACCATTGCTTTTCCAGATTATAGTGAGACCTTACTTGGTGCAAGTATGGCGTGGGTATCAGACAAGTTTGGCTGGTACTATATGTTGGTGGTTGCTGCTTATAGTATTTTTGCTTTGTTCGTTGGTTTTTCTAAATATGGCGATATTAAGCTGGGTCAAGACCACGAAAAAGCGCAGTTTCCGTTTTTAGCGTGGGCGGCCATGCTGTTTTCAGCGGGTATTGGTATTGATCTGCTATTTTTTGGGGCATCAGAGCCATTGATGCATTATTTAACGCCGCATACTGGCCTAGAGCCTGCGAGCGCCGAGGCCATGCGTCAAGCGCTTGCTCAGACTTTTTTGCATTGGGGTCTGCATGGCTGGGGTATTTATGCGCTGATTGGTATGGCACTGGCTTACTTTGCTTACCGCAAAAACATGCCACTTGCGCTACGCTCACCGCTCACGCCAATATTTGGTGAACGCTTGATCAAAGGCTGGCTAGGTGATGGGATTGATACTTTCGGTGTTGTCTGTACGTTGATGGGTATTGCGACGAGCCTAGGTATTGGGGTGCTACAAGCCAATGCTGGCTTGACCCATGTCTTTGGTATTGAATCTAGCAAGATGGTTCAGGCGCTGATCATTGTCGGTGTGGTCGTCGCTGCCGCTGTCTCTGCGATGACAGGTGTTGAAAAAGGCGTACGTCGTCTGTCTGAATTCAATATGTTGTCGTCAATATTGCTATTGCTTGCCATCCTCGTGATGGGTAATACCGTCTATTTATTAAACACCTTTACGCAAAATATTGGTCAATATTTCCAAACCATTATCTATAAAACCTTTGATGTTTATGCCTATGACGGTACTGCCGGTGCCGACTGGAAATCAGGTTGGACGATATTTTTCTGGGCATGGTGGGTGGCTTGGGCACCGTTTGTTGGTCTGTTTATCGCGCGTATCAGCCGTGGCCGTACGCTACGTGAATTTGTCTTTGGCGTGATGTTCATTCCATTGGGCTTTATTTTTGCATGGTTCTCTATCTTTGGTAACACTGCGATAGATCTGGTCGCCAATGGCGCAACGGCGCTTGGTGAAACTGCCGTCAATGATGCCGCCATGGGCATGTTTGCGCTATTTGAATATTTCCCCTATAGCGAAGTGCTGTCATTTGCAGGTGTAATCATCGGTCTGGTGTTCTTTGTCACCTCTGCGGACTCAGGCGCGTTGGTACTTGCCAACCTAAGCTCAAAAGGCATGACTAATGACACGGATGCACCGGTTTGGTTGCGTTTGTTTTGGGCGGCGGCAACAGGTCTTATCACACTAGGATTATTGTTTGCGGGCGGTTTTGCCTCATTACAATCGGTCTCTGTGATTGCAGGTTTGCCGTTCTCTTTGATTCTAGTGCTCTACATGATGTCCATGTGGAAGTCACTGAAAGAAGAGGGCAATAAGCGCAAAGCCAGCACGATTGGTACTGCCAATGTGCTCGACAGCGGTAAGAGCTGGAGAGCACGTTTGCAGCGTATTGTGAGCTTCCCAGGTCACGCGCAAGTCGAAAAGTTCTTAAAAACGGTGGTGATGCCAGCGATGACTGAGGTCGAAAAAGAGTTCAAAGCAGGCGGTCTCAAAACCTCTTTAGATGCGCATAATCTTGCCAGTATCGGTGAAGATATCGATGCAGGCATGGGCCAAGACAGTGCTCAGGTCGACGGTCTAAAACTGCGCGTCGGTCATGGTGATGAAGATGACTTTGTTTATGAAGTTAACTTGATCAAAGCTGAACGTCCTAACTTTACATTGAATACATCAAACAAGCAGGCGGAGCATTATTATCGTGCTGAGGTGTTCTTAAGTGAAGGCTCGCAAGAGTATGATTTGGTCGGTTATACCAAAGAGCAAGTATTGGTCGATATCTTAAATCAGTACGAGCGTCATTTGCAGTATCTGCATCTAGAGCGTTAATGGCCTAGACTATCGCGCTATATCGCGCTATCAATCTATATGTACGATAGCCGATAAGTGACCGTCTTTATAAGAAAGTGCTATAAGCAATGACCCCGTAAGTTGACTACCGCTTATGGGGTTTTTTTGTGGCAAATAAGGTAAATGGGAAGTAGAACAAGCTTGAGATAACATATAGCCAATATAAGGTAAAATCCATCAAACAAGCGGACAGCTTTTAACACATAGAAAAAGGATATCGTTGTGAGCAGATTAAAATACATAGCGCATTACTCAGAGCAGATTCAAACGCAAGCGGCGCAAATGATAAGCGACGGTCGGATGGGTGAGTATTTGGATAAAAAATATCCCACCCAGCACCAAGTGCAAAGTGATAAGGCGCTTTATCACTATGTCAATGAGATAAAAAACCAATACATGCGCAAGATTGGCCCGCTATCAAGCGTCAGCTATAGCAGTAAGTTAAAGGTACTAAAGCATGCGCTAGGTATCCATACTACCCAGTCTCGCGTGCAAGGCAGCAAGCTTAAATCCCATAACAGTATCACGGTTGCCAGTCTATTCAAAGACGCACCGCCAGAGTTTTTACGGATGATTGTGGTACATGAGCTGGCACATTTTAAAGAACATGATCATAACAAGGCGTTTTATCAACTGTGTTGTCATATGGAACCTGAGTATCATCAGCTCGAATTAGATATGCGTTTATGGTTGCACTGGCAAGAGCAATGATTGGACAGCAATATAAAGTCAAAACATCTCTTTGCCACCGTCTGAAAACGCTCAACGTTATCGCTAACCGTGCTAAGCTTGCCTCTACTAAAAATTTAACTGCCAAATCATAAATTGAGAAACAATTTTTTGTTATCTCATGAAAAATAGAGAAAAAAATGATCAATACTAGGGTGTGTTGAACATTCGACCATGGCACTGACAGCGACTATTTTTTAGGCGATTCGATGTTAAAAACAATAAGTTTAGTCATTCTAAGCGCCAACATCTACAAAATGCCAAAGTTGCAGCCAATAAAATCGAAGACAAAGAATTTAAGGTTGAGATAGATGAGCTGCTTGCGAAACTGGTGACTGAATGATCGACCTTGTCCAATAGGATAATGGATGAATGACTTACTCAATAAAAATACTCACAAAAACACGTGGCTAGTGCCTGTTGCTTGCCTATTAGCAGGGGGTGCGCTTACTGGTATCTCGACCAACTTGGCAAAATATGCTGTCAATATCGGTCTAACACCACTCGCGTTTTTGTTTTGGTCGATCACTGGCGCGGCCATTATTTTACTAATCGTTGCTCTTATCAAACAAGAGATACCGCCTATTAGTGCCCGTACTATCGAGTATTATTTTGTCGCCGCCTTTGTTAGCGTGGCGGCTGCCAATTTACTGCTCTTTTCGGCCATTCCTCATGTTGGGGCAGGGTTTGTTGCCCTCATTATTTCCTTACCCCCACTGCTAACGTATCTTGGCGCACTGATGCTACGTATGGAGCGTTTTTATCTCATTCGTGCGCTTGGCGTCGTCTCTGCGCTGATTGGGGCAGGGGTATTGGCTATCCACAAGCTTTCTGCACCAGAATCTAGTGTCTTCTGGATTTTAGTCGCGCTGTGCGGGCCAGTGCTGCTCGCCATTGGCAATATCTATCGGACATTACGCTGGCCTGACAATACTTCATCTAGTGCGCTTGCACCCGGTATGCTGGTGGCGGCGGCATTGCTGCTAGGTTTGTTTAGCGCGTTCTCTGATTTTTCTGTCGCGATATCTTTGGATGCTTGGTTGCCGCTAGGATTGATAGTCGTACAAGCGTGGGTGTTTGCTGGTCAGTTTTTCTTATTATTTCTTTTGCAAAAAACAGGTGGGCCTGTATTGCTCAGTTTACTAGGGGCGGTTGGGGCTGTCGTTGGTGTACCGATTGCGATATTTTTGCAGGGAGAGCGACCACCTGAGGGGTTGTTTTTGGGGGCATCTTTGATAGCTATCGGCGTGGTGCTGGTGACATGGGGCGGCGTAAAAATGGCGATAATAATAACAAAAGAAGAATGAGAGACAGCTTAGCAAGTGGGGGCTTAGCAAGTGGGAAAAGGAGTCAGTACGTCAGTCAGTATTGTATGATATTGCAAGTATTTGATATCTCATCTGAATGACTCTTAGGATCTATATTGATTCAATAATTGGTTACGATTCTCTCAAATCATTTTTTGTGAGTAGGGCAAAAAAGGAGTATAAGTATCGTGGTTATTGTTGTCATGGGTTCAAGCTATGAATGCAGCCGCACGTTATCGATTATTGAATAATGTTACGATTCTGATTAGTGTCATCGGGGTAGCTATTGTCTTATTGGATAGTGGCTTTACGTTGCCCATTTGGCTGCAACAAGTGTTTCATATTTTTTACTTGGTCGTTATTTTGCTCAGCTTTGTGGTGACGGTTGGCCGTTATCTCTACACAAACAAACCGCGAACGCTCAATAAAGTTGCTATTTTTGATGCTTTTACCAGTATCGCGATTGTCATTTTACTTACCGCGCATTTCACTGATTTGCTGCGTTCTGGCTTGGACGCCGCCGTTGATGGTTTTGTCGCGATAAAAATCGCCGTGTTTGTCACCTTTATCCGTGAACTCTCTGATCATAATTTCAATCTCAATCGCACCTTTTTGCATCCTGCACAGTTTTTTATTTTAAGTTTCTTAGCCGTTGTGCTGGTTGGTGCTTTGCTCCTAATGATGCCCAATGCGACAACGCAGCCGCTGTCCTTTATTGATGCGCTCTTTACCGCGACCAGTGCCGTTTGTGTGACTGGGCTTATTGTGGTGGATACGGCAACCTATTTCACAACGTTTGGTCAAGTCATTATCATGGGTTTGATACAAATCGGCGGCCTAGGTATTTTGACGTTCGTGACCTATTTTAGTTACTTCTTTAAGGGCGGCGTCAGTTACGAGACGCAAGCGAGTATTAGCGAGATGTCTTATATGCGCGGCATGGGTAATGTGGTGTCGACACTTAAGTCTATTTTATATGTGACATTCGCCGTTGAGGCGGTGGCGGCGGCACTCATTTATATCAGCATTTATGATATGCCTGATATGAACTGGTCTGAGCAATTGTTTTTTTCGGTCTTTCATGCGATATCCGCTTTTTGTAATGCTGGGTTTTCTACCTTTAGTGCTGGCATGTATGACGATTCGCTACGTTTTAATTATCCATTGCAGCTTATCATTGCGATGACCTTTATCTTTGGCGGTATGGGCTTCACCATTGTGGTCAATGTGCTGCGGTATTTGCGTCATCGCGCTGAGCGACTGATATATCGCAATGACCGGCACCATATTTATCAGCCTTGGTTGCTGAATATCAACAGCCGTATTACCTTGATTACGACTGGGGCGTTATTGTTGACTGGTCTGGTTGGGGTGATGGTATTTGAATACAACAATGTACTCGCTGACCATACCGGTTTCTTTGACAAGCTTATCACAGGGTTTTTTACGGCTGCCACGCCGCGAACCGCAGGGTTCAATGTCATTGATATGGGTGAGCTGACTTTTCCAACGGTCATGCTAACGATATTTTTGATGTGGATTGGGGCGTCGCCCAACTCAACGGGTGGTGGTATCAAGACCAGTACCTTTGCGATTGCGCTATTAAATACACTGAGTCTAGCCCGTGGGCAAACAAAGATAGAAGTCTTCAAGCGTCAGATTGCGGAGATTTCAGTCCGCCGCGCGTTCTCTATTATGTGGTTGTCATTATTGGTCATCGGTACGGGTGTGACGCTGATTAGTTATGATCAGCCAGAGCTTGATTTGATCAAAGTGGTATTTGAATGTTTCTCAGCTTATAGCACGGTGGGGCTAAGTTTAAACCTGACAGCAGACTTATCGGATTTTAGTAAAGTGGTGGTGTCGGTCATCATGTTTGTTGGACGGGTCAGTATGCTGACGATATTTATTGCGCTACTCAAAAACATGCGCCAACGCAATTATCGCTATCCGACTGAGGAAATCACGATTAACTAACTTGTGATAAATAGACGGTTTTATGTGCAAAAACAGGGAAACTTAGAGTAAAAGATACTAAAAAAGGTCATTAAGGTTATGAAATATATCATCGTAGGGTTGGGGAATTTTGGTGCGTCACTGGGAGCAGCATTGACCCGCCAAGGTCACGAAGTGATTGCCATTGACAGCAGCATGCAACGAGTAGAAGCCTATAAGGAGGTCATCTCTCATACGCTCTGTATGGATGCCACGGATGAGTATACCGTGAGCGGATTACCGATTGTCGATACCGATACCGTCATTGTTGCTATTGGGGAGGATCAAGGCGCCAACGTGATGGCAACGGCGCTGTTTAAAACCCTAAAAGCAAAACGTTTGATCAGCCGTAGCATCAATCCACTGCATAAAAAAGTTTTGCAGGCCATTGGTGTCGATGACATTATTTACCCTGAAAAAGAAGCAGCCAATCGCTGGGCCAAACGACTGTCACTAAGCCATTTTGTTGATTCGTTTGAGTTAAGCGATAACTTTAGTATGGTAGAAATCAAGATTCCAAATGTGTTGATCGGCAAGACGGTTGAGGAGTTGCGGTTGGAGCAAAAATTCAATATCCGATTGCTTAGTACCTTGCGCTATGAGTATTATGAAGACAGCTTTGGTCGTACCCAGACCAAACCTAGCGTGCAAGGTCTGGCCACGCCTGAACAAATATTGCAAGACCGTGATGTATTGGTCATTTATGGCGCAAACAAACACATCAACCATTTCTTACGTAGCGTGGGTGTGAAAATCAAATAACAGCTTGCAATCGCAGTGACATGAAAAGGGACAGGGGAAGTTTATGAATAAGCGCAGTATATCCGTTCTATTGGTCGCTGTTATCGTGTTGCTGTCAGGCTGTGATCCGTCTGCGCAAGATCCGAATGTTCTTCTGTCCGAGCACCAACAAGATCCGATTGAAGCGTTAGAGGTGACATCCGATGTAGATCGTAGCGAGTTTAATTACAAAGAAACCTTTTATGTACCGATTTATTCTGATATCTATACTGATAGAGACAATCGCAAAGTACTATTGTCAGCGACGCTGAGTGTGCGCAATACCACGCTGAAAAAATCACTGTATATTAATAAAATTGATTATTATGATACGGATGGGGCACTGGTAAAGTCGTATCTAAGCAAACCCATTGAGCTATCAGCGATGGCCACGCTAAACTACATCGTCGAAAAAGAAGAAGATAAAGGCGGGTCGGGTGCTAACTTCATTATCGAGGTCGAAGGTGTCGATGAAACCGTCAGACCAGTTATCGAAGCGGTCATGATTGGGAATTTTAGTAATAAAGGATTTGCCTTTAGTACAGAAGGTACGCCAGTAATACATTAAAGGAATGTATTCAGTGAAGTAATAAATAACAAGGAAAGTTTAATTTAATTCAAGGAAGCGTTATGTCTGCAACCAAAGAAGAAATCAGCGCCTTTATGGCGTTAGAGTTTCCACAAACCAAATGTATCGTCGAAGCAGTCAGTGAAAATGGTGCGACTTTATCACACGAGATTGGCATCGATGAGCTACGTCCTGGTGGCACAGTGTCAGGACCTGTCATGATGGCCGTCGCTGACGTCGCCATCTATGTTGCGATACTCGGGAAAATCGGTATCGTGCCATTGACAGTGACGACGAGTCTGACTATCAATTTTTTGCGTAAACCATCAGCAGATGCACGTATTATCGCTGAATGCACCTTACTCAAAGTAGGGCGAGCCTTAATAGTGGGCGAGGTATCTCTATATTCAGAAGGCTCAGACGATGTCGTGGCTCATGTCGTCGGCACCTATTCTGTACCGCCAAAGCGTATCTAAAATGCTACGTAAGCGCTTGGATACCTCATCAAAAGAGCAGCTATGTTAAGAGGTTGCTCTTATTTTATCGGTCAATGTGCTTTATAAGATAGCGAGTCTCATCTATTCACTCGGGTCTGACCCTGGTGGAAAGTCATGGCGTAATTGTAATTGCGCAACATTAGCAGTAGTGACCGTGTCAGTGAAATTGTTCAAATCGCTATGTACGTACTGTGTAACGGCTGCTATTTGCGCATCATTCATCATGCTATGGAACGATGGCATCCCGCGCAGACCATTTATTAACACCCTAATGATATAGTATTTCGATTGCATTTTACTGTTGTTGGCCAGCGGTGGATAGTAGCCAGCGCCGTATGCACTGTCACCTTTTTGCATATGGCAACCTGCACAAGAGTCGTCATAGAGTTTTTTGAGTCCTGCGCGGTTTTCGGTAGAAGGCACATTGATGACATTCCATGCCAGCATTAAGCTACGGATATTCAACGGGAAAGGCAGGTGTGTGGTTTTTTTCAGGGGGTTTGTCTACGATAGGGATGGTCTGAAAATAAGCAAACAAGGCACTGACATCGTCATCTGTTAGGCCATGATAGGACGGGTAAGGCATCGCAGGATAAATCTGATGATTTGGCGCCCGACCTTTGTGTAAGGCTTTTTTTAAATCGGCCTCAGTATAGTTGCCAATACCATAGCGCGTCGATGGTGTGATATTGGTTGAGTAGATATTGCCAATCGGCGTATCAATCGGCACGCCGCCACTATAGTCTTCACGGTAGCAGGCCATACAGTCAGCGGTAAGCGCCGCGGTTGGCAAGCGCACTATTGGCTGGGCTAACATTTGGTAGGGTTATTCTGTTAGGCAAAGTGTCTATTGGCAGGCTGACTGTATCTGCTATCGCAGCGGTAGAGAGTACGCCGAAACCGATTGTCGTGGTTAAGCAAAACAACAGCGCTGGCATAACGGCACAAAGTGGTTTCATAACGTCCTTATAGTGCTGATAAATCATCTTTAATCCCTCATCCTAATATGCCTGCAGTTCGCTAGTCGTGTCTAGCAAAATAACGCAACGTGATAACTATCATTCTAAGTGCTTGAGGTTTCAGTACCAAGCAAGCTAGTGGCTGTGTCGGCATGTTTTTTACTGGCGCTTTTGGCCTTTGCCTTTATCGAATCTTTAAAGAATAGCGTCGCAAGCGCACACGCTATCGTCAGTGATAGCAGCATCGAGACCAAAGTATGACTAAAAAAATGATCGCCAAATAGCATTTTATACAGCCCCATGCTCCAGCCTAAGAGCGTGACTATTTTTAGTATTTGATAACGGTGCTTTTTGAGTGTTGGCAAAAAAGCCAATCCATATAAGGAGAATCCTGCGCTGGCGTGAGCGGCAGGAAAACATTTGGCAGGCGTTGCGGCAACCATGTTTTGCCACAGATTGAGATAAGGCAACTCACCGCCAAAAATTACCAAGTCATTCGGGCAGCTCACATGGGTGACGCCTTTTAATGTGGCAATGGTAGCCGGTACAATCGCTAATACCAGCAGTAGATAGCCGATCTCCCGAATTGGTAAAGGAAGCAGAAATTTATCGAATTTACGGCGATGCTGTGAGGCAAGGTCGGGCAAAGGTTGTTGATATTTTATAATTAACACTGCTATGAGGTAGACCGCCAGTAGGATCAGTAGGGCTTTGGGCAAATCATAAAAGATAAACGCATAAGGCTGCGCACCTTTTTCTAGTAGCCAGTGTCCATGGCTATAAAAAAGCTCACTGATGCGTATGTCTAACTGACTATGTTCAAACACCAACGTAGCGAGGATGGTCAAACACAGTAATTTTAGCCAGTCCCTAGCCATTGAGTGGTTTTCTAAAGTCATGGATACCTCTGGCAATGTATAGTAAGTAAGAACGTATAATAAATAGGATAGCTTCTAGCGTGATTATTGATCAGTGCCTGTGATAGATGTCTTTATAAAAAGACAGACAACGCCATGAGCCATAAAATTGTTAATAGACATAACGACACGAACTGCGCCGCCGAGCCAACATCTTTTGCGATTTTTGCGAGTGGATGCTTGGCGGTTGATGTGTGATCGACGCAAGCTTCGATACCCGTGTTAATCAGCTCAACAATTAAAGATAAAAAAGACGCGAGCACTAGCATCATTTTTATACCAAGCGTAAAAGGCATCATAATGACAGCGGCAAGCAGGACAACATTGAGCCACACGACTTGTCGAAAAGCCGCCTCAAATTTGTATGCTGCCTTAAATCCGTCCATTGAATAGCCAGCAGCTTTTATAATTCGGTAAAAGCCCGTTTTACCTTTTGCGCTTTCTGCAAAGTTATCAGGCGTGAGCGCACTGTGATGTGCTGCCTGCTTGATAGAGCAATGCTTGGCTGACTCGTCTTCAAGATTAATAGGAGTAATTTTATTCATATAGAATTCTTAATGATCTATTAATATCAAGGTGCGCTTTCGGTTTTGCGTGACCAAAAAAACAGTCAAGCAAAGTCGATATAGCCTAAGTATAAGACGAGCGAGATTAAGAAAACGTTAAGAGCGTAAGCAGGGATGAGAATAAAGAATGATTCGGACAAATGGCACAAATGGCATTGCCCGCCAGTTCAGTGGGCAATGGTTAAATAGAAATTGTGGTGATAGTAAGCAAAGTACGGTTATTTATAATAAATAATAAAAGTGCTGCCGCCAGACGGATTGGCTTGATGGGTCAGTTGCCAGCCCATATGAGACATGATGCGTTGTACGATACTCAGTCCCAATCCTGAGCCTTCAACCTTGTAATTGATATCATTTTCTGGTGACAAGGCTGTGCCTGTACCCTCGTCTTGATAGTCATGAGTTAGGCGCTCAAAGCGCTCATACAGCAGCGGCATCATCGCCTCAGGAATACCAAGACCAGTATCAGTTACCATGATTTTTTCGTCATCGATAGTGATGGTGACTTCGCCATCATCGGTATACTGAAACGCATTTTTTATCAAATTGCCCAGTGCCATTTTTAATAGCTCAGGACGCACATAGGCGCTATATTCTTGCTCAGCGACTATTTGACACGTGACCGTTTTATAGCGCAGCAAATAGGTCAATCGCTGCACCTCGGCTAAGGCAATGCTATTGATAGAAGTTTGCGGTGCATCTAGCTTTTCAGGGGCGCGCGAAAGTAAGAGCAGGGCGGTGATAATCTCAGAGGTCTCACGGGCGGTAGTGCCAATCCGATTGGTAAACTCGTTCAGATGACTGTCTGCTGGTAATTGCGAGGCTAGCACTTCAAAGGCACCCATGATGATGGTTAAGGGCGTGCGCAGCTCATGGCTGACATCACCGGTAAACAGTTGCTCGCGCTTTAGATACTGCTCAAGTTTATGGTTTTTTTCATCGATAGCTCGCGCCAATACGCCCACCTCAGAGGGCAAGTGCGTGAGTTCCGTTAGGTTGCTATGATCCGTTTCGACGGCTTTTTTTAAATCGAGTAAAGGCTTGATGATTTGTTTGGAGGACAAATGAGAGAATATGGCGGCAATAAGCAAACTCAAAATGACCGCCACTCTTAGTGTATCTGCAAATATATCTTCTAAATTTTCGAAGATTTCTAGTACAGGGTAGTGGCTCATCACCATCTCAACCCCTTCCAAGTACGTCAAAATGTAAGTCTGATTGCCTTGTTGATAGGCGAAAAAATGAAGGTTGCCGTGGGTTTTGCCAGACTCACCGTCTATAGGGACAGACTTCTCTTGCACCGTTGCCGTTGCCGTTGTTTGCAGGTTGGTAGGGGCACTATCGTAGCGATAGATCTTGATGCCTGGGTCGGCAGTATAAATAGAGCGATCACCGTACTTTTCTTGGCTGATATCAAGCTGCTGCAACAGCCGACCCTTAACCAATTCTTGTTCTATTCTGCTCTCCGCGTATAGAAAAATACTGACAAAAGCCCCGCATAGCAACAGCGCGAATATAAAGTATGACAATCGAAACTTATTGGCTATCGAGTCTATATTGAACATAGTAAAGAGGTACTTAATTGAAGGAGGCGGTTGATATAGTGCGTGATAGTAGACTGTATGAGGTGCTGCTCTCTCAATCATACTACCGCGTCTTCTGATTTATTGGGATCGATAATTTGATAACCCACACCAGGCACTGTCACTATCATGGTTTTGTCAAAAGGCTTGTCGACCTGCGCCCGCACGCTATGCATATGAGTACGTAGCGCATCACTGCTCGGTATATCTAGACCCCAAACCTTTTCTTCAAGTTCAGTTTTGCTGACGACTCGCGGTGCGGCACTCATTAGGATATGTAATATCTTAAATCCAGTTGGGGTGAGCTTAATCGACTTTCCTTCGCGCATAATAGTATGCTCACTATTATTTAGCGATAGCGCGCCCACAGCGATACTGTGTACAAAATGTTCGTCCTCATGACGACGTATGAGTGCTTTGATACGGCACTCTAGCTCAATCAACGAAAATGGCTTGACCAAATAATCATCAGCACCGCTATCAAAGCCTGCCACTTTATCCAAAATCGTATCGCGAGCAGTGAGCATGAGGACAGGCGTTTTGTCATGCACTTCTTCTCTGAGTTTCTTACACAGCTTGGTGCCATCCATACCTGGTAGCATCACATCGAGCAATATCACGTCATAATGATTGCTTGAGGCGAGTGTGAGCCCACTGTAGCCATTATGTGCGTTGTCCAGCTCAAAGCCTTTTGGCTCAAAAAACGCATAAATATTGGCCACGATATCGGGGTTGTCTTCAATAACGAGTATCTTATACATGGTGTTGACCTAAAAAATAGTGGCTACCTAAAAGATGGAGCAATATAAAAACAGATTTAGTTATTTACTTTAAAAAAGGTTGGCGCGCCTTTGACTTCATCAGTCGTGATGCCAAAAAAGCTCAGCAACGTCGGCGTAATAAAATCATGTGACACGGGCTGACTGCTCATATTAGAGAGGCTGTCTGCATCGATGTTATTACTGTTTGGTGACCAAATGACTGCGGGTACGTGCTTTTGAGTATCCGGGGCAAACTTATAGGGCAGACCATGCAAATAAATATTGTTTTCTCCCAGACTCTCGCCATGATCGCTCATATACACCATGACTACATCATAATCTTGTTCGTAAGTTTTTAGGGTATCGATCACGTTATTCAAAAAGTAGTCGGTGTACAGAATCGCATTGTCATAGCCATTGATCACAGACTGGGTATCACATTTTGACAGCTCATTGGTCATACAGACAGGTTTGTACGTTTCAAATTCTTTAGGGTAGCGCTGGTAATAAGCGGGGCCATGGTTGCCCATTTGGTGTAACAAAATAAGCGTGTCTTTAGGCGTCTCTTTCGGTGAGCTGCCTGACTTAACCAGTTTATCAAAACCATCAAGCATACCAATATCTCGGCATTCAACATCGCAGTTCGGATTGGTGTCAGCCGTTTTGTAGTCCTCAAAAGTGACACGATCAGCCACACCTTTAGAGCTAGAGTTGTTGTCTCGCCACACGACATTGACCCCTTGCTTGCTGAGCGTATCGAGTACGTTTTCATTGTACTTGGCGGTATCGATATCATAATTTTCCCGATTTGCATAACTGAACATGCAGGGCACTGAGTAGGCAGTCGAAGTGCCACAAGAGACGGCATCTTTAAAACTATAAAGGTTTGATTGCTTTGAGAGTAGTGGCGTGGTATTGCGTGTATAGCCGTTTAAACCAAAGTGATCAGCGCGAGCTGTTTCGCCAACGACGAACACCATGAGCTTGGGTTTTGCAGCGCTGCTGTTTGTAGTGCTACTGGTAGGAGCAACGCGCTTTGCATCTGTCGCATGTAGGGTGAAAGTATCAGGATGGCCCAGCTCATTGACATAGTTTTCGCCAAGTTTGATGGTAGAGTAAATAGGCGTGATTGGGTTGGCATATGAGCGCACCTCTTTATGCTGACGAAAGAAGCTGGCGTACTGGTCACCAAAGGGTAAGAGACACGCCGCGATGACTGCGATAGACAATATCAAGGTGGCTGTCTTTTGTAGAATGCTGCGTTGCCAAGTAAAGCGCTTTAGACGAATTTTGCTAATAATAAATGCCGGTAACACGCCCAGTAACAGCACCTGAATGACCATGCTAGGGGCAAACAATCCCATCGCCTCTGCTTGATCGGTCTCCAGACTATTGATCAGCATGTTGCTGTCAAATATCGTCCCGTAAGCATCGGTAAAATAACCACAGATGGCAGCAGTGATCAGTAGCGCAATCAATATTGGTTTGGCAATTGGACGATAGCAAAGCAGTTGTAATACCAGCCACATCAGTCCAAACAACAAGCCAGTAATAGACAGTATAAAGCCGACGTTTTTGCTAAATGGATAGACATCTAGCACCTGCTCAAAAAAGCCAATATTGGCAGTCGCCACCAAATATAAGGCAACAATGATAATAAGATAACTGAGATTTACCTCATGATCGTAGAGCTTACTCAGATAGCTGTTTTTTTTATTGGCTTTAGGCGCATCGATTTTGGCGGCTTGAGATATGGACATATAAATACTTCTCAACAGAATGGTAGGAAACGTCATTCCTTACCATAACAAGTGTGCTGTTAAGAAGATGTTAAGGTGGCAGCTTTGATGCTGATGCTAGTTTGCGAGGTGTTGAGTGGTTTATATAAAATTTTACGGAAAGATTTTATAGCTATTCAAATTATTCAGGATTCATGATTGCTTTTAACTCAGACTGATTCTTTATGGTAATAAAACCATAGTGCATATCTATGAATTCCTGTTTTTGCCAAGACTGAATGATTTTATTGATGGTTTGTCGGGTGGTACCGAGCATAAAGCCAAGCTCTTCTTGCGACAAGCGTAAGTCTATCTTTATATCGCCATTCACTTGCTTACCATAAGTACCGATGAATCCCATGAGCATGCTCGCCAGTCGCGCCGATGTATTGAGTGAGGTGGCATCATCAATCCAATCAAAGGCTCTACGAATACGCGCACAAGTGATGAGCGCGAGGTGCTTGTATAAAATTGGATACTGTTGCGCCGTTTGAATCACCACCTTTCTGGGGATAGAAATCAACGTAACCTTATTAATCGTCCATGCATCATGAGTACGCGGGTTGTCATCTATGATAGAGATCTCACCAAACCACTCGCCACTAGATAGGTGAGCGAGGGTCATGGCATTGCCGCTAGTGCTCACATTGCAGACTCTAATCGTACCCGATACGACAAAGTGCAGCGCCGCATCATCATTGTCACCAATAGCATGAATCATTTGGCTTTTTTGGTATACCTTTAGCACAGCGTTATACGCTAGTAGCGCTTGCACGTCGGTTGGCAAGTCAGCAAACCAAGGGTCGTTAAACGCAGGGCATCAAACGGTGCGCTGCATTTTTTTGTTTTATAAATACCTCAAAACTCCTATCGTTCAACCTCTCTCATTCTCCGTTTTTACAAGCCTTTTTCAATAGTCCAACTTTTATTAACCAGTATCTTCTTTGTCATCATATGTTCACAACTCGGCCGTATTCTTATGCCAATTATAAATAGTTGTTGTGTGTCACAGAGATTGATATCCATTAAGCGATTCATTGATAGCAGTTGATGCGTATATAAAAGGTGTGTGTATGAGCGTTGCTGGCAGGCTTGGTAGTATCTCTACCCGTATGCTGATTATTTTGGCGTTGGCTTTTTTGCTGATTATCCTCATGGTGTACTTGGTCATTGAAACCCAAGGTAAGCCACGCATTATGGAGATGACATCAGAGACTGTGGTTGAAACAGGTAACGAAGTCATCAACAGTATCATGGTGAGTATCAACCATGTCGATGGGCTGGCAAAAGCAAGCAGTACGATGGCGGGCGGTCTACCTAAAGAGGATGCACTTTACCAAGAAACCTTTGGCAATCTCATGCAACAAATGGATCAAAGAATCGTGGGTGGCGGGGTATGGTTTGACCCAAATATGTATGCCCAAGGTCAAGAGCGTCAGTCGTTTGTATGGGCGCGCGATGAGACAGGCAGCATGCAGTCAGTGACGCGCTATGACCAAGTAAGTCAAACGCCCAATGCTTATTATCGAGACTGGTGGTATATTCCAGCGTTGTACGCCAATCATGATCACTGCGTCTGGAGTCGGGCATACATCGATCCCACCAGCAATCAGCCGATGATGACTTGTGCTAAAGCATTGTACAACAGTACTAATCAAGCGTTTGATGGCGTGGTGAGTTTTAACTTATTATTGGACAATCTTGATGCCGCCATGAAGAGGTGGCAAGAAAAAATAGGCGGCTATGTCTTTTTGGTTGACTTGGACAATCGATTCCTAACTTTTCCTGATCAGTCGCTCGTCACTCAAACCACCGCCAACAATCCACAAGGTGAGATGATGAACGCCAGTCAGTTGGCGGCTATCAATCCGAGTTTTGCGCCTATCGCGGACAGTTTGGGTCGCATTAACGATACGCTCATTGATGATGCTACTGCCAAAGATGAAAGCCGTTTTACCTTGGCGGCGCGTAGTATTTTGAGTACGACCAATCTGGGCAAAATAAGTGAGCAAGAGTCTGAGCTACTCTCGGCGTTGCTGTTATTAAATATCGATCAAACTTTCAATTTAGTCGACAGCCATCTGGTCGATACCATCGACGTACCCAATGATTTTGTCTTGCAGCAGCCAGCCACAGCCTTCGTCTTTCGCATGCCATTTACTTACTGGAAAATGGTGATCGTCAAACCCAATAGTGATCTGCTCAGTGTTGCCAATGCGCTATCGAACCAGCTGATTCAAGCCATGCTACTGGGCTTTATCCCTATTTTATTATTAACGGCATGGGTGTTCCGTCAGTATTTTACTCGTCCATTACAACGTATGTCGCTTTTGGTGGCTGAGATGGGCGCTTTGATTGAACAAAAACAATATCAGAAACTGCTCGCACATAAGCTGCCCAGCTCAAGCGTGAGCGAAATTCAGATCATCAGTGAGCAGACCAACCAACTGATTGATCGTGTGGTCGAAAACGAAGGCGCGCTTGCCGAGATCAACGTCCATCTAGAAAAACAAGTTGCTGCCCGTACCCAAGATCTACAGCAAGCGATGGATGAGCTAAAAGCCTCACAAGTACAATTAGTGCGCTCCGAAAAAATGGCAACCTTGGGTCAAATGGTGGCAGGCGTGGCGCACGAGGTCAACACACCACTGGGCTATGTACGCAGTAATATCGAACTGGTCGGTGATAACTTGACGCGTTTCGATGAGCTGATCAGCCAGACTGACCAGCTATTGCAGGCGCTAAAAGACTCTAGTGCTGACCAAGCGCAAGTAGCACAATTGACGGCTCAAACTCTACAATGCTGTGAAGAGATCAAAGAAGATGAAGTCAGTGAGGACTTGGCCGATTTGATCAAAGACAGCTTGTACGGGGTCGATCAGATAGCTGAGTTGGTGGTAAGTTTGCGTGACTTTTCTAGAATTGATGAATCAAAAGTAAAAGACGTCGATATCAATGACTGTATCAATACCTCGCTGGTCATGGCGCGCAACAATCTAAAAACCCTAGACGTCAGCACAGAGCTTGCCGAGCTGCCGTTGATTCAATGCAACCCTTCACAAATCAATCAAGTGCTACTAAATTTATTCAATAATGCCGCTCAAGCCATAGCGCCTGATCAAAAAGGCGAGTTGCATATCACATCAGCTGTCGATGAGACGCAGTCGCAGGTAGTGGTGCAGGTCACAGATAATGGTATCGGTATCAACGAGCAGGCTTTAGAGCGTATCTTTGAGCCGTTTTTTACCACCAAAAAAGCAGGCGATGGAACGGGTTTGGGATTGGCGATCAGCACGCAAATTATTGAGCAGCATGGCGGTAGTATTGCAGCGAGCTCAATCGTCGGCGAGGGCACAACTTTCACCATTATGCTGCCAATACAGTCAAAAACTTATGAAAATAAACCCTCCAAAGCCTTATTTGAAGGTTGAGAGACTTCTCACCACTCACCTAAAGAGAGCCTCATGCAAAAACCAAAAATTGCCTTTATCGATGATGAGCCGCGCATTTTACGCAGTCTAAAAATGCATTTTCGCCAGTCACACGACGTGTTTGTCACCACGGATGCCACTGAGCTTATGAAATATGTCAGCGAGCACGATGTACAAGTGGTCATCAGTGACCAACGTATGCCTGATAAGCAAGGGACGGAAGTCTTGCGTGATATTAAAGAAGCGTCACCCAATACCATTCGTATCTTGTTAACAGGCTATGCGGATCTCAATGCGGTGATTGACTCGGTCAATGACGGAGAGATTTACCGTTATATCACCAAGCCTTGGCAAAATGATGAGCTCAAAAAAATCGTAAATAAAGCCACAGAGATTGCTCAGCAAACGCAAGATATTACCCAAAATATGAAGCAAGATGATAAATCTCAGAGTTTTATGAATGCTAGTAGCAAAAGGAATATACTGGTATTAGATGATGATGAGAGTATTTATCAAGAAATAAAAAATCAGTTTAAAAGTACTTATACAGTGAGCTGGGCAAGCAACCTCGAGCAGGCTGCGAAGTTATTACAAAAAAAGAAGTTTGGTGTTACCATCACGGATGCGACGCTCAACGAAGAAAATATTACTCCTATTGTCTACGCTCTAAAAAATATCCAGCCCGATCTGATGGTGCTGATGTTGACTGAATTTAAAGACGCTCACATGGTGATTGATCTCATCAATAAAGGGCAGGTGTATCGCTGTCTGCCACGTCCTACCAACTTCTCTATCATGAGTATCAGTCTGGACCGCGCGTTTGAGCATCACGAAAGACTGGTACAGCAGCCGATATTAGCAACGCGTCATCATGTTGAAGAAGTACCAGAAGCTGAGACTTTTAATTTTTCTGAAAGATTGAAGGGTTTCTTTGCCAAGTTTAGAGGCTGGCGCATGATGATGTAAAGTATTCTGATTAAGATGCTATATCAAGTCAGCATATGATTGAGCATTATCTTTAATAAAGAATAAATAGCCGTATTTATAAGAATTTGCGTGACATAATTACGGTATCGAGCGATAGGCTTATTAAAACAATACGTTTATGTTTCTTATAATCATTATTAGACCACTCATCACCATTAGTATCAGCAGCATTATTCTAAACTGACCAATACTGATGCCAGCCAAAAAGTGTTTGCCAATGACGTTGCCAATAACGGCACCCAGTCCTAATACAATACCATACACACAGATCTTGACTGTGAGTATGCCAAAAAAGGCGTAGCTGACGACTTGTATAATACCGACGGGCGTGATAAAAAATATCACGGTGATAGACGCGGTTAAGACGGTCAATGAAGCATTAAAGATCGATAAAAACGCCGCACTGATCTATATAGAACGTGTGCGCATTGTCGAAGACAGAGTGATTTTGAGCGAAAAAATCTGGTTACCCAAAAGCCGTTACCAAGATTTTATCGGTCTTGAACCTGAAGACTTTGAAAATCTTCTTTATCCTTTTTATTACAAAAAGTGCGGTCAGTTTGTCTCATCTGCCGTAGAAATGCTGTTTTTTATCTCCAATCATATAGACCCTTATCTGGACAATACTAAGCAAGAAAACTTAGTGAAAGTATGCCGCGTTGCTAAAAACCTAGAAGGGGACCCTATCGAATATAGAGAGTCTTATGGATTGGCAGAAAAATTTAGTTATGAGGTCAATATTATTTAACCATTGGCTACTTCACCATTAGCGAGGGCAGTGGTTAAGTTATGCTCAATAAGCTATAAAAAAGGAGCCGATGATTCGGCTCCTTTTTTATATCGGTTTTATTTTTATTTCGAATCTAGGATCTATGAATGACCGATTAAAGAAATGGCCTATTCATCATTGAGCAGCTTACTTGCTGTTAAACGTAATCGTCTGTCCGCCATTACCAGCTGGCGGTGCGATAGTGACTTTGCTCGCAAGTATGTCGCCTTTGGCATTGATTTTGTAGCATTCTTTTGAGCTGCCTTCAGAGGTGCCACCAGTAAGCATGTTGTCTGAGGTTTCGATACAGAACCATGCGGTCTGATTGCTGTCTCGCGTCAGGGACCAGTTTTGGTTATAGGTGCCGATTTTTTGGCGCATACGACTGTCCGTATAGACATTTTCAGTAATCAATTTGTTTGAGTCGCCCACCGTCGCCATTTTGGGGATAGTGGTCGTTTGATTTGAGACTGAGTATTTGCCTGTGCTGTCTGTAAAACCGTGAAATACCAAAGGGTTCAAGGTGAAGTAATTGATAGCGACTGAATGGTTAGTGATTTGATTGTTCACTTTATTGATCGTGTTGATCTCAGTACCTTGTACCTTTTTATTATTGAAAACCATGTTGCCTTTAGGCGTGACTTGAATATCTGCTGAGGCCGTTTGATTGCCGATAGTGGCAACCAAATTTTCACTACGTTGTTTGGTATAAATGTTGAGCATGGCGGTCTCAACAGGGTACTCGGTCACTATGTTGTTTGGGTTGGTGTTACCCATCGTTCCACCGCTCGCACAAGCGCTTAAGCCCAGTCCTGCGGCAATACATAATCCTAATGTTTTCATGATTTAATCCCTCAGTCTATGTGGATGAATGCTATTAGTAGCTACTGTAAGTAGCAGTTATTATAAGGAATATCTACTATAATCGAATTTTTTAGCAATGACATCTGCTAACCATCCTAGACCTTCTATTATTACATCACTATAACAACCAGTAATTTTCTAGTGCGTTAAGAATTGCGGGCGACGCTACAGGCGTAACCAGAATCTTCCATCAATTTGCCAAAAATAGCCCCCAAGATAAATAGGGGGAAGTATTTGACCGCAAAGCCGCCAAGACCTTGCATAAAGACTTCAGTATAGATCCCCATCGTTTGGCTGCTCTGTCCACTTAATACCACTGCCAAGATAGCGAGTAGAGGTGCCAAAACTAAGACGCTCACGCCTCGATAGGCAAAATACATTAAGAGGAACAAAGACAACAAAATAGCAAAAATGCTCATGATTTTGATTTCCTTCCATGGAAAATAGGCGGTGAACTATAATGGTTGCGGCTCATTATTCTTCTTATAAAAAGACATTTTATAAAAAGGTATTGATCCATCGATGAAAACGATGGGCTGTTTTTGTAATCTTTATTTGGGTGATAGAATTAGGCCTTTAACAGTCCATGCTTTTCATAGTGGTTTTTGGATGGTAACTCCTGCTCCACGAAAAATCTAATAGACGGTTGTTCATAATAGCTATCCTTAGCATGAACTCAATATCACCAGTCCAACGATGAAAAAGAGTGATGAGAAAAGTATAGTGATAGGGTAATCACGTAGAGATAACGGCTTACTTAAATCAAACTTAGGTCAAATAAAATGATACATTATGTATCATTTTAAAATCTAACAGAGGAGTAAACAAAGGTCAACTAGTAGACCTTGAGAGTCACGGTACTGGTGTAATGGTCCATTTTTAATGAAGAGATACTAACCACTTTGAGATAAATTAGACCGTATTCAAATGTCAGACATAACTTATAAGTGTGGTGATATCAATGATAAGAGAGCTTAAAACCTTTGTGGCCGTTTGCGAGTTAGACAGCTTTGCTGCCGCTGCTCGGCACATCAACTTGACCCAGTCTGCGGTCAGCGCCCAAATAAAAACCTTGGAAGACAATCTAGGGTTATCTTTATTTACCCGCTCTGCTCGTGCCATTACGCTCAATCCGCAAGGCACGCGCGTATTACCGATCGCCAAAGAGATTTTGGCGCTTTATTCAACAATGCAGTTGTCCACAGATACCGATATTGCCAGCTATTACGGGCAGCTTAGGATTGGCTCGATCAATTCCGTGCAAGTGGGTATCTTGCCAGAGGCACTAAAAGCGATTACGTTACTTGCCCCCTTAATGCAGACGGAAATTGTCCCCGGGCGTGCTGTAGAGTTATTTGAGAAACTAGAAGTTGGGGAGATAGATGCGGCAATTACCATACAGCCAGCATTTGCCTTGCCAAAAGATATTGTGACGCAGTCCATTATGACCGAACCCTACGTGCTCATTAGCCCTAAAAAATGGCCCTTTCATAGCCTCAGACAAACGCTTGAGCAGCATCCTTTTATCCATTACACCTTACAGTCCTCAGCAGGCGCAAAGATAAACAAGTTCTTTAAACAACAGGACATCAAGGTAAATACGATCATGGAGATTAATGATCTGGATGCGATCGTTCGGATGGTGGAGTCGGGGCTGGGGGTGGCTTTGATTCCGTATGCTGGGCTATGGATTAGAAGTACGCCGCCCGTTCAAATTCACCATTTAGGGGATAACAGTTTGGTGCGCGAGGTTGTATTGGCATATCGTTATACCGATCGTCAGCAGCCACAAATCAATGCTCTAAAGCAGGTGTTGGGGCTGTAAGTGAGTCAAGAGTCTTATAAACCTTTGTCACTGAAGCTAGGTTTTTACTTTCGGCACGTATAATTAGCGATTAATCCACTTTTTCAACCAATAAGCTTTCTCATAAAATCTTTCTTGCCATATAAATTTTTTCCAAAAGAACTACTGTAAAAGTGCTCATTCTTTTTTATAGAACAACCTAATCTGTCATATTTTTTATTAAGCAGCAAAATTTTTGGGGCTGAGAGCGAAATATTTGCGTTTTTCTTGTACTAAATTCTCGGTTACGATGGCGCTCATATTGAGTAGCGCCAAGACAAAACACTTAACAGAGTCATTTTTGTCGGCCTACTTCTTAAATCTCTCTTATGTCTAAGAAGTTATAAAAATATGGAAAATACAGATAACCTTATCGATAATAAAGCCCATACTCGCATTGAAAAAGATTTATTGGGTGAGCAAGCCGTTCCTGCAACCGCACTATACGGAATCCAAACCCAACGCGCCGCGCAAAATTTTGATATTACTGGCATGCCAATTAGCCATTTTCCTGATTTGATCAAAGCACTGGCAATGGTGAAAGCGGCTGCTGCCAAAGCCAATTATCAACACGGTCTACTCAGTGAAGAGAAGCTTAGCGCCATCACTGATGCGTGTAGCGATCTGATACAAGGCGAGCATCATGAGCAGTTTATTGTTGATCTCATCCAAGGCGGGGCGGGCACGTCAACCAACATGAATGCCAATGAAGTGATTGCCAATATTGGCTTAAAAAAGATGGGGTTTGAGTATGGTCAGTATAGTCATCTCCATCCCAACAATGACGTCAATCGCTCTCAGTCGACCAATGATGTCTATCCAAGCGCGGCACGTTTGGCGATGGTATTTGCGGCAAAACCACTGCAATAGGCCATTATCAAGCTACAAAACAGCTTAGCTATCAAAGGTAAAGAATTTAGCAGCATTCTAAAAATGGGTCGTACTCAATTGCAAGACGCAGTACCGATGACGTTGGGGCAAGAGTTTAACGCTTTCGCCAGTGATCTAGGCAGTGAAACGGCGCGAATCGAAGATGCTTGTTTACAGTTATGTGAGTTGAACTTGGGCGGTACGGCGATTGGTACGGGCATCAATGCGCCCAAAGGTTATGCCCGCTTAGCGATTAGTGAGCTCGCGGATATCAGTGGTCTGCCAGTGACGCTCTCTGAGGATTTGATCGCCGCCAGTGCCGATATGGGTGCGTTTATTACGTTTTCGAGTGCGCTCAAACGCCTAGCTATTAAGCTGTCTAAATTGAGCAACGATTTACGTCTACTGTCGAGTGGACCGCGTACGGGCTTGGGCGAGATTAACTTGCCAGCGATGCAACCTGGCTCGTCTATTATACCGGGTAAAGTCAATCCTGTGATTCCTGAGGCCATGAACCAAGCTGCGTTTCAGGTAATGGGGACGGACATGACGATTACCATGGCAGCAGAAGCAGGGCAACTGCAGCTCAATGCAATGGAGCCGCTGATTGTTTATAACCTACTAAACAATGCGCGCCTGTTAGAAAAATCGATTCGTATGCTCGATGGGCGCTGTATTCAAGGTATAACCGCCAATAAAGCTCGCTGTGCGCAGCATGTCGAAAACAGTATCGGTATCGTGACAGCACTGGTACCACATATCGGTTATGAAAATGCCAGTCGTATCGCAGGAAATGCGTTGCTGAGTGGGTCAGGCGTGGCGGAGCTGGTCAAACAAGAAAAGCTGCTCAATGATGAGGAACTTGCAGCGATTTTATCACCTGACACGATGGTCAGTAGTATATAGATTTGTGCACATAAACTGGATTGAACAAAGAAAAAAAGAGCGATATCTATCAACGGATATCGCCCTAATTCTTTTAAAGTGTCGTATCTTCATCGTTTTGATCACTATGACAGCGATGTGATGAAATTAGACAATTATTATCGCTTAGACCCTCGACCTTTTGAAGGACGTCTGCCGTTTGTGGCAGGTTTACCATTGCCTGCAGCATTCTTGCCACGACTGGCAGGACGCCCATCTCTACCTTTAGAACCTGCTGGTTTTCTGGCATCATCCTTGGCGTACTTATTGCGCCCCTTTGCAGCACCTGCTGATTTTGCAGAGGATTTTGACTTTGATTGAGCGTCAGTATGCGGTTTTTTTCGTGGTGCATTGCGCGATTTTTTGCCCGAATGATTGTCTTGCGACGAGGATTTTTCGACAGCTTTAAGCAGGACAGACAGCTCTGTTGGTGTCAGGTCTCGCCAGTCGCCGACAGGAAGCCCCTTAAGGCTTACATTCATAATCCGCGTACGCTCAAGCTTGACGACCTCATAACCAAAATGCTCACACATACGGCGGATTTGACGGTTCAAACCTTGAATGAGTGTGATGTTAAAGACGTTGGGTGCTACCTTAGTAACGGGACATTTTTTTGTCATCTTGCCAAGCATTGGCACGCCACTCGCCATACCCTCAATAAAGCTATCCGTGATTGGCTTATTTACCGTCACGAGATACTCTTTTTCGTGGTTATTGCCAGCACGCAATACTTTATTGACCAGATCACCATTATTGGTCAAAAAAATCAATCCTTGAGAGTCTTTGTCCAAACGCCCAATCGGGAAAATACGTACCGAGTGTCTCACAAAATCGACAATGTTGTTTTTTTCAGAGCTTTCCGTGGTGCTGACAATGCCCACTGGCTTATTTAAGGCAATAAAAATAAAATCATCAGGCTCGCGTGGCTCAATCAGCTGTCCGTTGACTTTTACTACGTCTCCAGCAGCCACTTGATCACCAACCGATGCACGCTTGCCATTGATGTATACATTACCTTGTTCAACAAAGCGGTCAGCATCGCGTCTGGAACAAATCCCACTTTCGCTGATGTATTTATTGAGACGAGTCGAGGAATTGTTATACATAAAGCACCGTTTTACCTGATAAAAAGCTTTTTTGCTAAGAAAAAAGCCTAAATTGAATGGTTCAGTCGTCTTGTCATTAAAGCGGCGACTTGCGTTTTTACAGTCTAACGCTTACGTTCTGTAAAGCACTTTGACCACATGCCAGCCAAATTTGGTTTTTACCAAATGAGGGGTGAAAAGCTCACCGTTGAAGCAGATTTTATCAAAAGGTCCTACCATTTGACCTTTTTCGAACTCACCTAAATGACCGCCTTTTTTGCCTGATGGACAGGTTGAGTATCGTTTGGCCAGCACATCAAATGCTGCGCCTTTTTTGAGCTTGGCAATAATATCTTCTGCCAACTCTTTTTGTTTGACTAAAATGTGCAATGCGCTAGCGGTACGAGCCATCGTATAAACCTTTCATAGAGTATCAATTATCGGGTCATTATATCATTACTTATCTTATTTTAGCTTAGTTACTAACCTTTGTGATTCAAAGGTTATCTAAGATTATTTAAGCCAATTTCTTATATTTGAAGCCCGTGTTTTCTATTTAATATCTCTTCTTTACAAGATAAAAAGGTTAAAGCTGATGCCAATCTTCAATCGCCTTGTGTCCAACTTCTAATCCCACATCATAGCTATAACGGATTTTGGCTTTATTTTTGGACAATCGACTCGCCATGTTTTTTAAGTCGGGTGGACAAATCTCTAAAATTTTCTGTGATGATGGCGTCTGTAAAAATTGTACCGAGTCGTTGTAGCGTTGGGTTCGCGTCAACAAGCTTTGGGCAAAACCATATCGTTGCTTAGTATAATATTTAGCCAATAGCTGATCGCCTTTACTGCTTGTTTTAGCGTAGTTTTGCGGGCGAGTACGTATGACCATGAGCTTATCAATACTCTCTTGCCCAGCCGCCCACTGTACGGGCAAAGCATCTGCCACACCACCATCAAAATAAGGCTCACCAAATATCTCGACCGCTTGGCGGGTCAGCACTGGGATGGAGCTTGATGCCCTTAATCCATCCAAAATATTGTCTTTAGCCGCTTTGATGTAGGTTGCCTGTCCTGAAATAGCATGTGTTAACACCATGTAAAACTCAGCATGATTGGCAAATAACTGTGCCTGATCCAGTGGATATTCTTGCTCCACTATATCCCACATCCACTTTAGATCCAGTAAGTCACCGCCTCTAAGGAAACGACCGTAATGAATAAATTCAGATCGAAGGGAATGATCCAAGTAAATATGCAGGGTGCGGCCTTGTTGTGCGGCCAAATAGTTAGCAACGTTAGTTGAACCTGAAGAGACGCCCACACAAAGATCAAAAGGATTGAATTGTTGTTGTAAAAAGGCGTCTAAGAAACCGCTGCTAAATGCGCCACGCATGCCGCCGCCTTCAACTACCAGTGCTTGTCGATGTTGTTTAAGCATTGAAAACCTCGAATGACGCTCGCAAAGTATACCTATAAGTACACAAAACGAGGGGATAAAAAATGTTTATAAATATAGTCGATACTAGGGAAATATACTTTTAAGCCGTTCTAAATCTATTTCTTGGATATAGACTGTAGTGGTCAACTAATTTAGGAAACCTAATAAGAGGTTTTGATTAAAGTAGCGTCTCTCTGTCTCTAATGGTGTTAGCGAGTTGTTGAAGCTGTGCGGTCTCACAGCTTGATAATAGCCCCAAATATAGTTAGTGATAGCACTTGATGCTTCAGCAATCTCTTCGTAGCCGCCCTTTAGCATCCACTGCGTCTTAAAGCTTCTAAAGAAGCGTTCAGTTGGGGCGTTATCCCAACAATTTCCCTTTCGGCTCATACTTTGAACCATGCCATGACAACTTGCGACTGACTCAGCGAATTTCTGACTGGTATAATGCGTGCCTTGATCAGAGTGAAACAGCACTCCATTAGGCTTGAGTCTAGTCTGATACGCCATCTGTAGCGCTTTGGCAGTCAAAAAGCTATCAGGAGAGTCTGAGACACTAAAGCCCACCACGCGCCGTGCAAACAGGTCTAGAACGACAGCCAAGTAACACCAACCGCCTTTGATACCGACATAGGTTCATCACCTGTCCAGACTTGATTAGGCGCTTTTGGGCTAAAGTTGCGATCTAAGATATTGTCATGGGTTTTGTGTTCTTGATCAGCTTGCTGTTATTTATGCGTCTTGAGCTGACAGCTCATTAGTCCCATGCCTTTCATAAACTTAGACGCTAGGTAGCGCGTCAACCGAATCCATGTTCATTCCACAGTATGGCGATAATGGTACGAGCGCCAGCCG
>Ga0207918_100006_pt1 | contig 104992 bp, 90 predicted proteins | sample DeeseametaMP0440_FD_184211 | JGI IMG/M metagenome (GOLD analysis project Ga0207918, IMG submission 184211) | Marine microbial communities from the Deep Atlantic Ocean - MP0440 (SPAdes) | ecosystem: Environmental > Aquatic > Marine > Oceanic | place: East of Rio de Janeiro, Brazil, South Atlantic... | reverse complement strand
GTTCTACCAACATCGGTCTCTTTACCTGCACAATACGGTGCTATCTTTGCCCACTGGGCATCACTTAGGGTTAATCTAGTCATAACACTATGATTATCAATTATTCTATATATGTCAACACACCCTAGTTATGCCCCTATATTTATTTATATCAATATTATTCTTTGTTTCAATACCTTTTGAACAATTGGATGAGATTGGTAAATCCATGTTCCCTAAAGCATCGTTACTAGACATAACAATAATTTGAATGTTATTACCCATGATAGTCAAAGTGGGTTGTCCATACTCTCGGTTAAACTCAATCTCACTGGAGATAAGCTGTAATGCTATATTCTCTACGATATCGCCCCAACGAGCTATACCGCTTGCGCAGTTTACTGCAGTTTTCATACTGAAATTTTGATCAGCCTTTTCGATGGCATCAAAGACAACTTGTGGAGTAAAACCAAACTTTTCTTTCAGTACCTTTATGGCTTCATTATTAGTGATCAGCTCACCATCCTTGTTCCGACTATCTAAATCACTAAAAATCTCATACTGCGGTGCTTGATATGCCATATCTATATTCTCAATGCTGTTTTTATAAATTATAACATCAAATGATGTGTTAAAAAATAAAAATAATAGTTCGGAGTAGTTTTTTGTAATTTATCTACTTATTTATTTACTCACCCTCCAAACCCTTCTTCGCCTCAGCAATCAACTCCTTCACCCGAGCACTCTCCCTAAGCACACAAGCCTCATGTTCAGACAGCGATTCACTTTCTTGTTGTTGCTGATTTTCCTGCTCTTCTTTAGCTTTGGCTTCTAGATACGCTTCAAGTTTTTGTTGTTCATCTTGCTGTGAATGACTCATGATTGACTCCTTATACTATTTATTTGCTAACGATGCTATTCGATTAAACATAGTGGCAAGTCTGGCGTTATTTTCTTCGATATATTTATCGCCTAGCGCTAATATCTTATCCGGCGCTTGTACCGTTTCGGGATAGTCTTTCAGTCCACTTTGAATAGCCGCATTACCATTGGAGACCATCTTCGGTAAGCTCTCTCTGGTGACTTCAAAGTGACATTGCCAAGCGAATACCCAAGTGCCACGCGCTTTGTGTTTTGGCGTTTGATAGATAAAGCCCTGATTCGGCCAAGCGTCCGTCTTGGCAATGATGTTCGCGCCTTTGGGATAATCAAAACCTTCGCCGTGCCAGTGAAACACCGTAAAGTCTTTGGGTAGATCTTGTAATAATGGATGCGCTTGACCTGCTTCGGTCAATTGCATCGGTAACCAGCCAATCTCTTTGACTCCAGACGGTTTCACCTCAGCGCCCAAACAATGCGCGATGATTTGCGCGCCTAAGCAAATGCCAATGACTGTTTTACCGGCATCAACGGCTTGTTTTATCAGCCGCTTTTCTTTAATGAGCCAAGAATATTTATCCTCATCATGAACGCTCATGGGCCCACCCATGATGATGAGCCAATCAAAGCTATCCAGGGTTGGCAGGTTGTCGTTATCGTAGGAGCGACTAACGGTGATCGGATGATTATGCGCGCGCGCCCACTGTTTGATAAAGCTTAGATCCGCATAATCGGTATGAAAAAGCGCGTGAATACGTAAGCTCATAACGTACCTCTTTTATCAAAACGTTCTATCTACAAATCTGCAAATACTGACGCACGACGTTATCCATGCCTTGCTCTAGCGATTCAATAGTAAAGGCATGACCAATCGACACTTCCGCGATATCACCAAGGCTTAGCAAATCGGCTAAATTTTCTAAATTCAAATCGTGTCCGGCGTTGACGCGCATACCGTTTTCGCTAGCGAGGTTAATACAATCGTCAAAGCGCTGTTTGACTGCAGCAAAGTTACTGTCGTTATTACTGCTGTCGTTATTACTGCTGTCGTTATCATTCTTATCTTCATAGGCGCGCGCCCATTCTTCGGTGTACATCTCTATCGTTTGTACGTCGCTAGCGATGACCGCTTTTATTTGCTCGATATCAGGATCGATAAATACCGCGCAGCGTGTGCCAAAGCCTTCAAGCTCATGGCTGAGTTTGGACAGCATGTCGCTATATTTGATAATATCAAAGCCGTGGTCAGAGGTCAGCTGGTCTTCGCTATCGGGTACGAGGGTGCATTGATGCGGTTTGACCTCGCGAATGAGTTTTAAAAATTGTTCATTCGGATTGCCTTCGATATTAAATTCGATATCTTGATAATCTTTGAGATACTCACTGATATCATAAACATCTTGATAGCGGATATGACGCTCATCGGGCCGCGGATGCACAGTAAAGCCTTTGACACCCAAATCAATCAGCTTCTTCACGAAGTACAGCAGATTGGGATAATCTGTGCCGCGAGAGTTTCTGATTAAGGCGAGTTTGTTTAAATTGACGCTAAATAGGGTGCTCATAAGATGTCCTTTTTCGTTATTGTTATGGTTTGAGTGTCCGTGATTAATAGTTGATCACTCAGGCTAGTAAAAATCATCACGTCCCGCATACTTTTTATTGAGTGCTTTTAGGATAGCATAGGTCTTGCTATCCATATTACCGGTTGGCTGCTGCGGTCTGAAATGCAGCTGAAACGCATAGATGACATCGCGACTCTCTTTATCCCACACATCTGTAGTATTCATCTGATAGCCATAATCACGAAAGGCCTGCTTGACCTCCTGTATCGTTGGGGTAGCTAGCTGAACTTGCTGCATAAAATATTGCTTATCAGCCTCATCATACCAAGCGCCAATACCGTACTCGCTGTACAGTCGCTGCCAAGGGAACTTAGCACCGGGGTCAATCTTGCGTGAGGGGGCAAGGTCCGCGTGACCGATGATGTTTTTGGGAGAGATGTCATACCGCTGCGCAATATCTTGCACCAATTGCGCGACTTTTTTGATTTGTAGCTCATCAAATTCGACGAAATGCGAGTAGGGATGATAGTCAAGCTCGCTATTTTTGAGGACGTTTCGATATTGAGGTTTGATACCTTTATTGACGATCTCAATACCGATAGACGTGTCATTCAGGATCGTTCGACCAGCAAAACCGCCGTCGCCGGCATGCCAAGCGCGCTCGCTCTCTGGCACGAGGTTATAAATTTTATCATCGTTCTTGTCCAAGATTAAGTAATGCGCGCTCACATTACCCGTGGTCAATGTTTTGATTGAGCGCTCATTATCTGAGACTGTGTAGTGTAGGACAATGGTTTTTATACGCTGGCTTTTGCCAGTCGATTGATAAGTGTCGCTATCGACGCTGTAGCTTTTGGTGGTGGCGACTGGTGAAGTGGTCGTGACGCAGCCAACCAAAGGTAGGGCTAAGCCAAGTGCTAAGAAGATGTTTTTTACCATGAAATGCTCTGTGTAGATAAAGGGTATATGTCGCTGTCCACTTATATTTTAAGCAACTATTATTATCAGATGATGTCTAGAGATTTTGCTGATTGTATTCAGCCTCTTTTAATTTTTTTTGCCAACACCTTTTTCCAACTCTCCTCCAAACACTCAATAGCCAACCAAGGCTCAATCACTTCAGCGTCATGTTTTTCTTTTGAATTAGCCAGTTGCCATAGCGCCTCTAGCGTGGCAAACGGATAGGGACGCTCTACCAAATAGACCGGTAAATCCGCGTCAATTGTGCCATCGCGTACTACTTCAAAATACCAGCCTGAGATACCTTGCTTGCTGACCCATGCTGCAATATTGGGCACTTTGGTAAATTGGCCGATTTGGTCGTTGATTTTGTAGCACGGGCGGCGTGGTTGGACGATGCGCAGCTGCACGCTACCTTCACCGTTTATTTTGTCGTCGCCATACTGATAAACGTCGCCAATACAGACGTTAGACTCATCCATCTCAGGCAAGCCATTAACAGTTTCAGTGGTGAGGTTTTCTCCGAGCGTACCGATACGTACTTTTAGGTCAAACTCTGTATTGATTTTTTCATAAGTGGCCATTGGCAGTTGATGCACGGCTTTGAGCGGGCCGCCATGATGTTTGCGATCGGCTTGCTCGTCAGTGGTCAATCCCATAAAATTGACGGCGACGGGTGCTGTAATGGGCGCTTTATCAATGGCGCTCATCTCATCACGGGTAAAGGGCATGGCTTTGCCTGCGCGGACACATACTACGTTTGCCACATGCAAGGGTAGGTTAATCTCAGGGTTTGAGCGGTGAGTAGAAGACATGGACAATCCTTAATGAGCATTGAGATCAAAACAAAAATTGGGCAATGGTGATTGATAAAGATGATAGCAACCTCTGCAGCAATTATCTATTTAATCAGGCATTATCATGACGCGTATCCCCAAATATCGGCACAAAAAAAGACCAAAATAACGATTCTGGTCTTTTGGTCTTATGCTTTTAGTATGACGCGATTATTGTACTCAATAATCTTATTTGTTTTTGTTGCGACGACCAGCGGTTTTCTTTTCACGCGGTGTGGCGACCAGCTCAGCCAACTGATCCGGTGATGACCATAGGCCTTCTAAGTCATAGAACTCACGCGCTTGTGGGGTCATGATATGAACGACAACCGCGCCCAAGTCAATCAGTGTCCAGTCAGAGTCGATACCGCCTTCGCGGCCAAGCGGCATAAAGCCCGCTTGTTTGACTTCAGCGCCGACGCTATCCGCCATCGCGCGTACATGACGTTTTGAGGTACCATCAGCGATGACGATACGCTCGGTGACGTCAGTTAAGTCTTCTACATTCATTACAGTGATGTTCTTTGCTTTCATATCATCTAGCGCGCTTTGTACAATGTTCAAGCACACGGTTAAGCGTTCTTCGGTCATGGTGTTGATCATAAATTTTAATCTCTTCAATCGTAACTATTAAAAATAAAGGGGTAAAACGTCAATTTGTCTGATTCGACTGATCATATGTCGTCAGTCACGTATAGAGACAGGATAGGCAAAATGACATAGATAAGGCGATTTTAACGGAATTGAGCAGCAGAATATAGCTGATGGGCGATAATATAGTGATAAACGGCAGGATTGAGCCATTTAGCTAATGAATTGGGGTGAGTATTGCTCATAATATCATTTATTGCTGCGATAGATGCGATTTGCCTGTCAGTGACGGGCATTTTATTTGTTTCAGTCGCCAATATGTGTAGTTGTTCGCGTATTTGCGTGCTTGATACGGCAGTGATCGGTCGCGTATCTATATAAATGCGTCCTTTCATAGCGCTTTTCAAGTCAGTGCCATCTGTTTCTAAGCTATCTACCAAGCATCGAGCAATTGGAGTGAATAGCTCAATCGGTGAGTCGGTTACATGTGATTGTAAAGGTAGCGGCAGTTGCGATTGCAAGGTAGCAAGATATTGCGAGGTCGATATAGGGTTTTCAAATGTTGTCGCCCTGTCAGAAACTCCACCATTAATATGATCGCTATCCTCACGATTAAACACCCACAGATTGACATAATCAGTGAGTCCTAACCCGTCTTTCCATTTATCCAAACTGCGCGCGCTGTCCATACCCATGATAAATATCAAACTATCATGAGGGTACTGCTGTCTGAGTGCGCGTACAGTGTCGATTGTATAGACAGGCGGCGCTTGCCATAGCTCAAGCTCATTGATTTGTATCGGTGTGTCTTGCGTTGCGAGCTGCAACATGGCTAAGCGGTGTTTAGGGTCAGTGCTCTGCGTTTTAAATGGCGAGCGCGCATTGGGTAATAATGAAACGTGCAAGGGGCGGTTTTGCTGCTTTGCGATTGGCAACAAGTCCTGATAGACGTGTAGAGCCACTTCTAAATGACCATTATGTACCGGATCAAACGAGCCGCCAAGATAGGCACGGATGGCAGGGGCAGAGATCTTTTCGTGAGAGTTATTGCTCGTATTTGACATAAATAAATGCAAATAAAAGAATGAGGTGCACGCTGTTTTTGGTACCTCTCATTCTTTTATTAGCTAACCTTTTTATATTAACTGAATCATAGCGCTATTGTAGAGGGCGGGCGAGTATCTGTCACCACTATCTATCACCACCTATAGTCAGTGAAAATTAATACCACTACATTAGGCACTGTTAAATCAATTTTTTTGCTTGCTGTGCTTGCGCAGACAGAGGCTGCAAAAATTGATATTAGCAGTACCTTATCGTTTTTGAGATACTTTGACTATACCACCACAGCACCAATAAAAAACCGACCATCATGATGATAGTCGGTGGTATAACGGACTTTGATTGGCAAATCGTATAGCGATTAAATCAGGTCGCTATACGCTTGGATAGCGGTCAGCGCGATGGTATAGACGATATCATCAACGAGTGCGCCACGCGATAAGTCATTGACTGGCTTATTCAAACCTTGCAGCATCGGTCCAACGCTGATGACATTGGCGCTACGCTGCACCGCTTTATACGTGGTGTTACCAGTATTGAGATCAGGGAAAATAAAGACGTTGGCTTGACCTGCGACAGGAGAGTCAGGCGCTTTTTGTTTGCCCACACTCATGACCGAGGCGGCATCATATTGTAGTGGGCCATCGACTTTGAGGTTCGGCGCACGCTCACGGACGATTTGGGTGGCACGAGCGACTTTTTCGACATCCGCGCCTGCGCCTGATGAGCCCGTAGAATAGCTGATCATCGCGACTTTTGGATCGATACCAAAGGCAGCAGCAGACTGTGCCGATTGAATGGCAATTTCTGCCAACTCTTCAGCATTCGGATCAGGATTGATCGCACAGTCACCATAGACAACCACTTGCTCAGGCAACAGCATAAAGAACACGGACGATACGAGCGAGTACTGCGGCGCGGTTTTGATTAATTGAAATGCTGGGCGTACGGTATTGGCAGTGGTATGAATCGCACCTGAAACCAGACCGTCGACCTCATCTAGCTGTAGCATGATGGTGCCAAGATACACCGTATCTTTTAGATATTCAGCGGCGACGTCTGCGCCAGTCTTGCCTTTACGGCGCTCAACAACAGCAGCGATATATTTGCTCATATCAAGGGTGTCAGGGTCGATGATTTCTAGACCTTCTGGCAACGTCAAATCGCGATTTTTGGCGACTTGTTCGACATCGCTACGCTTAGCTAGCAGTACGCAATCAGCGATACCGCGGCTCTGACAGATACAGGCTGCTTCGACGGTACGTGGTTCAGAACCTTCTGGCAATACGATACGTTTTTTAGCGTGCTGTGATTTTTTGACCAACTGATGGCGAAACGCCGATGGGGACAAGCGCGGTTCATGATTACGGCTAAAGTATTCTTTAATCCAGCTCAAATCCAAATGGGCAGCGACATAACGCGCCACTTCTTCAGCGCGATCGGTGTCATCACTTGGAATCTCTGAACTCATATGGACAAGGCTCTGTACCGTTTGATAGCTGTCACTCTCGACGCTCATGATAGGGATGCCCGTTTTGAGCGCCGACTGCCACAGCTCCGTTACGGTCTCGCTTGGTAGGATACCACCTGTCAAGACCAATCCTGCCAGCGGAATACCATTGATACAGGCCAATCCTGCGGCCAATAGCAAGTCATCGCGGTCACCAGGGACCACCATCAACGTACCACGTTTGAACACTTGATTGACACGAGCGACTGAGCGCGCCGTTAGACTGATGCGATTGATACGACGTGTTTTTGCTTCACCAACGTTAAGCCAAGTGGCATCAAGCTCGGTGGCAATGTCCCAAGTGCGCGGTACAGACAACGAATCGCTAAAGGGAACGACACCGATGAGGCGAAACGCGTCGGTATTGAACGAAGGCGATAGACGCTGCACTTCTTGCAAAAAGGTTGGATCTAAGCTGACGACCGCCTCACCCGGAGCGACTGGTTGATTTTCAAAGGTATTAGGCACGTCTTGTACCCGCATCAATATTACGCCTAATGTACGCGCATCCATGACACCGCCGAACTCGCGCGCATGCACATCAAGCTTGTCCGCCAACGCCGCTGGTTGACTGATATCAGCGGCACCAACAAATATGATCTTGGCATCTAAAGCATGGGCGAGGGCGCGGTTGATTTGTGAAGCGTAAGAGGTCTCAGTGGTCGGCACCAGACCTTCACAGATGATGACGTCAGGGCCATCATCTATTGTGTGATAATTGGCAATCACTTCTTCCATCAAATCATCAAGGTTGCCATCGCCCAACATCCGCTCGACGTGCTGACGACTGATCGATTTGGGCGGCTTTAGACCAAAGGCATGCATGGTCAATGCGCTTGAGCTGTCTAAGCTGTGCTGCTTATCTAGGGTATCGTCTTGCAAAAACGGCTTCATAAAGCCCGCTTTGATACCGTTATAATCAAAGGCGCGAATCAGTCCAAGCGCGGCTGATGTCACACCGATACCGCGGCTAATGGGAACAAGTAAAATGGTCTGCATAGTGTATCCTACGGTTTATTTTATTATTAAGTTCAATTCATCCTTGGCAGAATGAGCAATGTGCTGAGTATGTACGCCATAGCCTTATAGCAAATGTTAATTATATAGATATGGCGTATCAAACACGCTCACGCTTATATTAAATTCAATGCCTGACGAGTCTCTTGAGCAATACGGCACTCTTCATCAGTTGGGACGACCCATAACTCGATACTGCTGTCATCTGCGTGGAAGCTGCCTTCTTTACCACGAACCAAACTGGCATTTTTGTCAGCATCTATTTTGATACCGAAATGACGCATCACTGCCAGGATTTTGGTACGTGTAATGTTGGAGTTCTCACCGATACCGCCAGTAAAGACAATACCGGTAAACTCTGGTAGCGCACAGCTAAGGCTGGCCAGATATTTACCAGCACGATAGCAGAACATCTCGATAGCGAGCTTGGCATCTTCGTGACCTTCACTGGCTGCTTGCTCGATGGTACGCAAGTCGTTAGACAGTCCTGAGATACCAAGTAGACCGCTGTCATTATTAAGCATTTTGTCGGTTTCTTCTAAGCTCATACCGAGCTGACGCTTCAGGTGCATGTGCAAGCTAGGATCCACATCGCCACTACGCGTACCCATCATAAGGCCCTCAAGTGGGGTCAGACCCATGCTGGTATCGAGACTTTTGCCATCGTATACTGCGGCGGTTGAGCAACCATTGCCTAGATGTGCTGTTAGCCAGCCATGCGGGCCTTTTGCGTCAGTGATTTGGCTGGTGCGTTCTGAGACGTAAGCATGTGATGTGCCATGGAAGCCATAGCGACGGATTTTATGCTCTTCGTATAGATATTTGGGTAGCGCATAGCGAAAAGCAACGGGCGGCATGGTTTGGTGAAAAGCGGTGTCAAACACCACCACTTGCGGCATATCAGGATAGATCGCCTGAACCGCTTCGATACCCAGTGCGTTTGCAGGGTTGTGTAGCGGAGCTAATATTTTGAGACGCTTCACTTCTTCTAACGCATGCTCATCAACGCGAACGGCTTTGGAATATTCGCGGCCACCATGTACCACGCGGTGCCCAACGGCGATGAAGTGGTACTGCTCTAGTAGCTCAAGGATTTTTTGTAGCGCCAGCTTATGGCGACCACCAGGAATAGAGATTTCAAGTTTTTCACCGTTTAAGGTCGTGTGCTTAATACGGGCGGTATCGAGACCTAGGTTTTCGGCAAGACCGGTGATACGAGTAGAGTTGTCATCACTAATCAACGCGTATTTGATGGAAGACGAGCCGCAGTTTAAAACCAAGGTTGGGCTGGTCAGGGTTGATGTTTCAGAGTTCTTATCATCAAAAGTGGTGGTTAGGCTGTCGCTCATACTCTATCCTTAGATTGGTTTTTATAGGTGGGTTTTTGTAGGTTGAAAATCATCATATCGTCAGATTACTATGATAAAAACGACACTGACATCGCATCGTGTTCATATTAAGGTGATGATAGATTGATCGTATTTAACACAAGATTAGCCATATCCATGCTGATCTATCAAACAAGTATATGATCGATCTTAGTCATACTGAGGCTGATGGTTGTATCTTATTACTATATAGCAGTACCGCTGAATCGTAGGCCTGAGCCTCAGCATAGCCGTAAGGCCGCGGTATAATGTAACATATTTTTGTAGCTATACCGCGATAATGGTAAGGTTTAAAATTGGTGTCTATCAAGCGTTCAAAATATTGGTACATCTGTTATAGCTAGTGGCTCTTAGGTACTTTAGCCATTGATTATTGGCTGTTGTAGAGCTGCCTTATGAATATCAAAAATTGTAAGAAATATTGTCCAAATTCCTATCAGACATGTTTTTATGCGCAAATTATCAAGCGACACCGTCAGTAAATTATGATGAAAGCATCAAATCAATCCCCACTATGAGCCAAATTTATTGGCCAATGCTGTTCAGTATGCGTACAGCTTTGTGTCATAATGCTATGATTAAAACTTTGATATTGGCCATTTTTGGGCTGCCTTTTTCGATCTTTATTTATTACGATTTTTAATCGCACTTACACCGCTACACGCTCACAGGTGATCCACTCTATGTCTACTATACTTCGCTCATCAGAAACTGGGTATATCGCCTTATGGAGACTTGCCAGTCGCCGCGCCATTATTACTTTAGTCATTGGCAGTGCGATGATGGTAGGGTTGTCAGGCTGCGGGCAAAAAGGCGCTTTGTACTTACCAAAGTCCAGTAGCCAAACGGTAAAGGGTAGCCCATCTGTACTAAATAGTACGAGCCATCCACAAGATGCCGCTTTTGCTGGTATTGATGATGATACCTATCAAAAAAATGACTATCTAGATGAACAGCAAATACTGCCCGAGCCGAGTACAGATCCTAACGATTATTAATGTTTATTCTTACCCTTGATACCCTGATTATATTAGAGATGTTTATATGAGTTATTCTGAACTACCTGCTGACGTAACCGATGTTGCTACTGGCGAATCTGTCACTATCCAAACTGAGCACGGTCTATATGTTGATCCTAAAGCGTTGAGCGCTCATCTGCCCGCGCTAAGCTATCGCGACGACGCGCTATATATGGAGCAGGTTAGTGTTGATGAGTTGGCAAAACAATATGGTACGCCATGCTATGTCTACTCAAAGCAGGCGATACTGGATGTTTATCAAGCCTATACCGATAGCTTTGCCAGTCTCGATCATCAGGTATGCTACGCGGTAAAAGCAAACTCGAATCTTGCAGTGCTTGGGGTGCTTGCGCAGGCAGGTGCTGGGTTTGACATCGTCTCTCATGGTGAGCTGATGCGCGTACTGGCTGCAGGCGGCGCCGCGTCGCGCGTTGTCTTCTCAGGTGTTGGCAAAACTTACGGCGATATCGAATACGCACTGACCCAAGGTATTGGCTGCTTTAACGTCGAGTCGATCAGTGAGCTGACCTTGATCAACGAGGTAGCGGCAGCACTGAATAAACGTGCGCCAATCTCATTACGCGTCAATCCAAATGTCGATGCCAAGACGCATCCGTATATCTCAACAGGTCTTAAAGACAACAAGTTTGGTATTACCCACGAAGACGCCTTAGCGGTCTATCAGCAAGCGGCGGATTTATCGCATATTGATATCGTTGGTATTGATTGTCACATTGGCTCGCAGTTGACGGAAGTCGCGCCGTTTGTCGCCGCACTAGATAAAGTCATTGAGCTGATACATAGCCTGCGCGATCATGGTATTGAGCTACGTCATATTGATTTGGGTGGCGGTCTAGGCGTGCGTTATATTGATGAGACGCCCGTGTCTATCGATGAGTTTGCCGAGGCTTTATTACCAAAGCTTAGCGAGCTTGGTTTGACCGTATTCTTTGAGCCGGGTCGTAGTATCGTTGCCAATGCTGGTGTGCTATTGACGCAAGTCGATGTACTTAAGCCGACTGAGCATAAGAACTTTGCGATTGTCGATGCTGCGATGAATGACTTGATTCGTCCTGCTTTATATCAAGCTGAAATGGCCGTGATTCCAAGTACCTTGCCGAGCGATGGTATTGATACAAATGGTACAAAGCCGTGGGACATCGTTGGCGCGATTTGTGAGACAGGGGATTTTTTAGCAAAAGACCGCTTACTGTCATTAGAGGCAGGAGCTGTCTTGGCAGTGACAGGCGCGGGTGCTTATGGTTTTACCATGAGTAGTAATTACAACTCGCGTCCGCGTGCCAGCGAAGTGATGGTATCAGGCAATAACCATCAGCTCATCCGCAAACGTGAAACGGTTGAAGCATTGTATGCTGACGAAATACTGTGGCAGGATAAATAAAGCCGCCAACACGCCAACACTGACACTGTTTTTGCATAATAAATAAAACCCACTGTGATAATAACGGTGGGTTTTTTATGGCAAACTCGAATGGGGTATATCGAGTTTGAGGTATAACGATAAGTTAGTATTTGATAGCGGTGATAATTATGATTGTATCTGACAGCGTGCTAATATAAGCCATACATAAAAATAGGATAGGACATCAAAGATATGCTAATAGAATTTACTAAAATGCATGGGCTGGGCAATGATTTTATGGTTATCGATTTGGTGACCCAGCGCTTAGATTTGACCAAGGAGTTGGTAGCGTTATTGGGAGATCGCCACCTAGGTATTGGCTTTGATCAACTGCTTGTGGTCGAGCCACCGATGCGCCCCGATGTTGATTTTAGTTACCGTATTTTTAACACGGATGGCACCGAGGTGGAGCAATGCGGCAATGGTGCGCGCTGTTTCGCCCGTTTTGTCCAAGCACGTAAACTGTCATTTAAGCAGCGGCTACGGGTTGAGACGGCGAGCGGCATTATCTCTTTGACCACTGATCGGTTTGGTTGGGTAGAAGTCGATATGGGTAAGCCCAAGTTTGAGCCAAATGAGATTCCCTTTAGCCCAAGAGCCACGACCAAAATCCAAAACACTTATCACCTCGATGTCAATGGCACACCTGTACAGCTATATGTCGCTAATATGGGCAACCCACATGCCGTTATCAAAGTTGATGACGTGCTTGACGCTGAGGTTGAGACGTTAGGCAAGGCCATTGAGTCCCATCCAGCGTTCCCAGATCGCGTCAACGTGGGCTTTATGCAAGTGATGAACCAGCGTCATATTCGTCTGCGTGTGTATGAGCGCGGCGTGGGCGAGACGCAAGCTTGCGGCACGGGCGCCTGTGCAGCAGTTGCAGTCGGTATAAGAGAGGGCTGGCTCGATGAAGGCGAAGAAGTGCGCGCGCAGCTCTATGGTGGCAGCTTGATCATCAAGTGGCAGCCTGGCTATTCAGTTATGATGACAGGTCCGACTGCTTTTGTTTATGAAGGAGTCTTTAGTCCAGATGGTTTGATGGCGCAAGCAGGTATTAAGCCAAGTTCTGAAGGCTGATATCTGTCTTTAGAAAAATGATATCAATAACATGGGTGCTTCTGATATGGTTATGTCCACTCATCAAGACGGTCAGACAACGCAAACGGCACCTTGGCTATCAGCTGAGCTGGCGGCGAATATAGAGTCAGATGCTGCGCTACGAGCGTTATTAGCACCTGTCCATCGTTGGCTCAATACGCTGTCTGTGCGTAATCACTCGCCGCATACGCTGACCGCTTATTTTGCTGGCTTAAACCAACTGGCACTGTTCTTACGCGGTAAGCGTCTGACGTGGACGCGTTGTGATAAGCGCCAACTGGCTCAGCATATTAGTCAGCGTCTCGATGAAGACAAGCTTGCGCTTGCTAGCGTTCAGCAAGAGCTGTCAGCGATTCGGCATTTTTATGGTTGGCTCATAGAGGAGGATTTGGCGCGTATCAATCCAACGACCGGCTATCAGCTCAAGCGTAGCCCTAGACCATTACCCTCTATCGCTGATGTGGATTTATTGACGCAGTTACTCGATCAACAAATCCCTGATACGCCAGAGCAGGCGCGTTTGTGGTTGCGTGATAAAGCCATGTTTGAGCTGCTCTATAGTAGTGGTCTACGTGTTGGCGAGTTGGTCGCACTCGATATGGCTGATGTGGACTTGTCTGATTTACGGGTGCGAGTCACTGGTAAGGGTAATAAAACCCGCTTAGTACCATTAGGTGCAAAGGCAGCAGAGGCGATAACACGCTATCTACAGCATCGCAATCTATGGGTCGAACAGATGGACAGCGCCTTGTTCATTAGCGAAAAACTCGGCACCAGACTATCGACGCGAGCAGTACAGCAGCGTCTAAAAGTTGCGGCGACTCGCGCAGGTATTGCGCAAAACATGTATCCACATCTACTGCGTCATTGCTTTGCCTCACACATGCTGTCAGGTAGTGGTGACTTGCGTGCCGTGCAGGAGATGTTAGGACATAGCGATATCAGTACCACGCAAATTTACACCCACGTTGATTTTGCCAAATTAACACAAGTCTATGATCGCGCCCATCCACGAGCCACCCACACTCAAAATGATGAAAATCCTACCTAATTGAGTAATCTATGGTTTAAGCAATCTACGGGACTTCTTAAGTTATGCCAAACGATGACAATCAAAGATAGGTAATTTCTGTCGACCTTGCACTTGAGCTTGCTTGTCTAATGATGCCATGACGATGGCGTATCCTTTATCTATGTCAGATGTCGTAGACAGATTTAGCTCACTGCTATCATGGCTCGCAATAACGCTGCCATCAAAAGCAGTAATGGTAGTATGTCCCCACGTCTGGCGAGTATTGCCATCTTTATATGCATGATCGCCGCCCTGTGCTGCACCGATCACCATGCACTGACTGTCCAAAGCACGTGCCTGTAACAATAGCGACCAATGCGCTTGTCCAGTCAGATAAGTAAAAGCAGACGGTGCACTTAATATATCAGCACCTGCTTGACGTAAGCGCTGCGCTAAAGCAGGAAAGCGCAAATCAAAACAGACCATCATACCCAACTGATAGACAGAGCCTTCTGACTCAAGAGGCGCAACCACGGTCTGCGTGCCCGGCTCAAACGTCGCCGCTTCATTGTAGCTGCCTTGCTTATCAGCCACAGTCGCGGTAAACAGATGAATTTTATCGTATCGTGCCACTCGCGACCCGTCTGGCGCAAACAACTGACTGACTTGACGCAGCCGACCATCAGGAACGATCATGCCATCAGGCCGATAAGGGCAAGGCAGTGAGCCTGCCAGTAGATATATATTATGAGTGCGGGCATACTCTGCCATCGTCGCTGATAGCGCGTCAAAACGCTCTGCAGTCGCAAACTGCTGGCCCATGCTACAGCAGTTTTCAGGTACGACAACGAGTTTAGCACCTTGCGATTTGGCATCAATGATCGCCGCTTTTATATTCGCTAAATTGCTATCGATGTCTTGCTGGCTGTTCATTTGAATGGCAGCTGTGCTAAATTGAGAGGGCATTGTTGTGTCAGTCATGACAATATTCTCCGTGACGGGTAAGTCTTGATGGCTGCTCATGACAATTTTTTATGACGTTTTTTATTATAAAATGTTGATGACGCTGAACAAACCATTCATAGTTATCGGTTGGTTATTAAGGCAAACATGCTAAATTTGTATCACAAACATACCAATCGTATCTGGATAGGATATAAATTAACGTAGCAAAATTGTGATAAAAAATGCTATCGTCATGTCCTGTTAAGGTGACATCATCGCCTTAATTGGCAAAATAAATACAATATGACCAAGACTGGAGTGTAATAAGCCGCCCATGAGTATGTCATTCGGATTGGCGAGCACGCTAAGCACCTCACAAAAACTGACACCGCAAATGCAGCAAGCCATTAAATTGCTGCAGCTCTCTAGTCTTGAGCTTGCACAAGAGGTTCAAGCCAAACTGGATAGTAATCCGCTGCTTGAACGTATCGAAGAGGATGATGACGAGTACGAGAATAACCGTGACGATAGAGCAGATGAGCTAAGCGAGTCATTAACACTTGATAGCTGGAACCAAAGCAGCAGTGACGCATCTAGCGCAGGATCTGATAACCATACAGACTATGGTGACGATAGCACTGACAGCTGGGAGAAACTGCAGCAATCTCGTATTGATGATGGAGCGATGGATAGTGATAGCAGTTTTGACACTGATAGCTTCGATGCTAGCAGCTTTGATAAAGAGAATTACGCTTCGACATCAACAGGCGCAGGCAATAATAGAGGCGATGAGGATTTTGATAGTTATCAGGGCGGTACTTCGTCGACTATCAAAGATCACGTACGTTGGCAGCTCAACTTTAAGCGCCTATCAGAGACGGACACATTGATTGCAGAGTATTTGATGGACTCTATGGACGACATGGGATTCATACGAATTGATATCGATGAGCTGCTACAGAGCTTTGATACCATGGCCAACTTTTATCAGTGGGATGAACGCGTTGAGTACGACGAGGTCATGGCCGTATTGCGTATGATCCAATCTTGCGATCCGATTGGCGTTGGCGCACGTCATTTGAGTGAGTGCCTAGCGATTCAGTTATCCAAGCTAGATGCCAATACTGCATATCTCAAAGAAGCAAAAGCGCTGCTAACGGCGGGCGAGCTTTTGGTGAGCAACAATATCAAAGCGCTGACTGAACGGACAGGCCTTGCCCCTGAGAACATCACCCCTGCGCTTAACTTACTGCGCACCTTAAACCCTTCACCCGGATTACTCTTTCAGATCAACCAGCCTGATTATACCCAGCAGCCCGACAGTTACGACATTCCAGATGTATTAGTCACACCCATTAGGAGTCGTAAAGCCACTGCCAATACTGAGGCATTAGAAGACGGTTGGCATGTACGCCTCAATCCTGACACCTTGCCGAAGCTGCGAGTAAACCAAGAATATGCCAATTTAGTCAAACGCGGTGATGACAGTCCGGACAACCAATATCTGCGTGAAAACCTCACCGATGCGCGCCTCTTTATCCGCAGTATTGAGGAGCGCAATCAAAACCTATTAAAAGTAGCCACTAGCATTGTGCGTTATCAGCAGGAGTTTTTGCAGCACGGTGCAACGGCCATGCAACCACTTATTCTAAAGGCAATCGCAGAAGAAGTAAATCTACACGAGTCCACCGTTTCACGTCTCACGACCAGTAAGACGATTTTGACACCGCAAGGACTATTTTCACTAAAGCACTTTTTTTCTTCTCACGTCAGCAGTTCGGATGGCGATATCTCATCAACGGCCATCAGTGCCATGATTAAAAAGCTCATCGCTGATGAAGATCCCAAAAAACCGCTATCGGATAGCCGTATTCAAAAAGAATTATTGGCAGACGGTATCGATATTGCCAGAAGAACTGTTGCCAAATATCGTGAAGCCATGAATATTGGCTCATCTACTCAGCGCAAACAGAAGTATTAATCGTTTAAATACAGCCATCTGCAACAATTTTGAGTAATCATTGATATTTCTGTGGCAAGATATAAAAAATAAAATTTTTTGATTATATAGAAACATGATGGAAACAACAGCTATTGTTACACTTAATTACAATTTAACGTCTTGCTACTATCCCTCTTTCATGACAAATTAGAGTCATACCAACAACGAAATCTAAGTGCCAATCTATAGTATTTACTTGTAATGAATAAAGGAGACGATAAAAGGATACGTCGAAATCTTACTAGAGGCATTAGATAGATTATTGGTAAGGCAGGATGATAAGAGCAGGAATGCGACTTCATCTGTTGAATGTAAGTTACAAATACAAGGACAATAATATGAATGTTTCTATCAGTGGTCACCATATCAGTGTTACCGAAGCTATGGACACAGCAGTTCGTGAAAAGCTTGAAAAAGTAGAGCGACACTTTGATCAGATACAGAGTATTAAAGTGATATTATCGTTAGACAATAGTGGCGCAAGTGATGGCGGTAAAAAAAGTCATAAAGCTGAAGCAATTATGCGCGTCTCAGGTCAAGAAATGTTTGTCCAAGCCTTAGAAGATGATATGTATAAAGCCATTAATGAGATGGCAGACAAACTTGATAGACAAGTACGTAAGTACAAGACCCGTCAAGAGCGCAAAAAGACTCAGGGTGCTGGGCGTGATGAGCGCTATCAAGACACCACGCCTGCTGAAGCAGTGCCAGCAGCTTAATCATAGGTTTGAATAACGTTGATTAAGTGGGCAATCAGATCATCAAGAGCGTCTGAACGAGCTAAAAAATAAGAAATTTGACAAACAGCTGTTTCATTCATTGGTGATCTATAAAAGAAAAAAGACCTCGAACGTTTGACACGTTGAGGTCTTTTTTAGTACGTCTCTAATGATGCGGTTAAGAGTTCATAATTAATAAAAACTAATGACAGACTGAAATATAAAAATTAGCCTCCGCCCACAGCCTGTACGACTTCTATATTCATACCTTCTACAATACGCAATTGAGCCAGCTCACTCTTTGGTGTTAGCTCACCATCTACTTCAACGGCATAGCGTCCTTGACTGAGTCCAAGTTCATTGATGACTAATTGCACTGTCTGATGAGTGGTTTGTAAGTTTTTACCATTAACACTAATGGTGCTCATATAAAATCCTCCTTAATAATTTGAGATTCCTTGTAGTAACGGTCCTATAAGTATTAGTCGCAATATAGGTGCTTTGAATCTTATAGGCGACTATTTGTATCTATACTCATAATATCAATCAATCTTCGGCAGGTATGAGTAGAATGGATTAATCCATTGAGTTCTCAAGTCGAAATGTAGAGATAGCAAGCCATAACCAACCTGCAATCATAAGAACCCCGCCAATGGGCGTAATCGCGCCAAACCAGCGCGGTGCTCCAAGCGTCATGGCATATAGACTACCGGCAAATATAATAATACCGGTTTGCAATAACCAAGCCGTAGCTTGAGTGGTATATTTTAAGCGTATCAGTAAGCCCACAACTAATAGACCCAGCGCATGTATGAACAAATACAGCGTCGCAGTATGCCACCATTCAAGTTGTTGCACATTTACGACGCCCTTCAAACCATGCGCACCAAATGCACCCAAAGCGACAGCGATGGCCATATTAATCGCGGCAATACCGATCCAATTTAACATGACAACACTCGTCTTTTTTTGATGCTATTGAATATCATCAGGTAAAATCACGCTATCAATGGTCATGGCATCGCGGATTTTGTCCATCGCGTTTTTTTCGATCTGACGGACACGTTCAGCGGATATAGAGTAAACCGCGGCCAGCTCGTGCAAAGTGGATTTTTGCTCAGAGAGCCAGCGCTGCTCGACGATATCACGTGAGCGATCGTCTAATGTCCCCATAGCCGCGATGAGGGCAGACGAGTTATTTTCTTCCCAGTCTTCTTCTTCTAGCTGCTCAGCTGGGTCAATGCCATCTTCCAAAAACAGCTGCGGTGCATAGCGACCGTCATCATCGTCGCTGGATTGCGCTTCAAATGAGGCGTCATAAGAGGTCAGACGCGACTCCATCTCGAGCACTTGCTTGCGCGTGACATTCAAATCTTTGGCAATCGCGTCTGCTTCTTCTAGCGTGAGCTGATTATTGGTTTTCTTTAAACTACGTAAATTAAAGAATAACTTGCGATGTGCTTTGGTGGTCGCGACTTTTACGATACGCCAGTTACGGATGACAAATTCGTGAATTTCAGCTTTGATCCAATGTACGGCAAAAGACACCAAGCGCACGCCTTTATTCGGATCGAAACGTTTGACCGCCTTCATCAATCCAAGATTACCTTCTTGGATTAAATCAGCTTGTGGCAGTCCATAACCTGAGTAGCTACGTGCAATATGAATGACAAAACGCAGATGCGACATCACCAGCAGACGTGCTGCTTCGACATCACCTTCATCATAATAGCGATGGGCAAGTTCTTGCTCTTGTACAGGCGTTAAGATCGGAATTTGATGCACAGTATTGATGTAGGCGCCCAGATTAACCCCCGGCGCTGCCAAATGGGTTGGCATTGCTGGCACCAAATCGCGCGTACTGGTATTGCCTAATGTACTGGCATCATAAGGTGGGCGCTGTGCAGCTGCCTTTAGTGCCGCATCGCGCGCATCGTTTTTTATAGGAGCTGTGCTGTCTTTTTTATTCGCATTCGCAGCATCAGAAGTAGTAGTAGCCATATTCTTGACCTTGGTTAAATAGTTAAGCAAACAGTCAGATAAAAATCTCTATAGTTGTAATTGTAAAGGACAGCAGCGTTTAGTTGCTATCAGTTTTGGTAATGATGAAGTGATATATTGTAGCGAAACGCTGCAATGATGTGCTATTGCCTGACAAATCAGTAACTTCGTTGACGATTAACGCTAAGTAGTCGCTCGTTTGTGTTTGCTGACTCTGACGACAAAACGCTGTGATATCAGCTTGTGAGTTGGGATCCGTCGCGACCACATATAATGAGTCACCAGAGGCTACATCGCGTAACGCAACCTTGGTTTTCAGCAGTGGCATTGGGCATGCAAGCCCGCGTCCGTCGACGAAACGCTTGATATTTAGTAAAGGTTGCTCTTCATCTATTTTCGTCTCAGTACCAACACCTGGGCCATCATTCTCTACTGGCAACAAATCTAACAGATGATTGATCTCTTGCTGTTCTGGATCGGATAAGCTCGCTGATAAGTAAATAGAGTGTGATGCACGTTTGATGGGTAATTGGCTATCAGCGGACATAATACAAACCTTACAAGTATCAGTATTTCGGTTTCTTTATCAAAAAAGGCTCTAACAATTATTTTTGAATATCGTCAATCTATTTACGGCAACCATGAGATTACTATTATTGTGTTTAACCATTATACCAAATAGCCGATGTATAATTGCATTTGAATATAATCAACGCCATGTTCGGTTCATTAGAATCACACAGTCATGTTGCACAATCGTGACGGGTGGCTGAGTGATTGGTAGCTAAGCACATAGTAGAATTGACCTTGTACAAACAAGCTCGTATAGTCAAAAAGACGTCGTCAACAATCTGATAGGATACGAATTTGTACCACGCTAATAGACCGACACGACTTATTAAAGCCGCCAGCCATTCGATGAATAAGCTGTCGGAAAGCTCGCTATCTAAACTATTTGGGCAAACAGATAGCCGCAACTCTGTGGTTTTATCTTTTTCAAATAGGATCAAAATCGGACTGTCAGTGACATTTCTGGTAATTGCTACAAGTGCTCATAGCAAGGATGGTGATGATAGCCAAGCTATGCCATTTGCCAATCATTCATGGCAAACAGTAGAGTCACAATCGTTAGAGCTACCCAATTTGCGCGGGCAAGGACTAAGCTTTGCTGAGCAGTATCAAAATAAAATGCTGGGTGAGTGGTCATTACAGAACATCAATGGTCGGGTCAAAATGGAGCACGACCCTTGGGTGCAAGAAACGGTAAAAGACATGACATGGCGATTGAATGCGCAAGCCCGTCAGCAAGCACCACTTGGCTTAGTTATTCTTGATAATCCCAGCATCAATGCTTTTGCGGCACCTGGTGGAGTCATCGGGATCAATACAGGGACGATATTGGCCGCCAAAAGTATGGATGAGCTGGCAAGTGTCATCGCCCATGAAGTCGCGCACATCAGTCAACGTCACTATGAGCACAGCGCAGACGAGCGCAAAAAAGCCTTACTGATGCAAGTAGGCGGTATGTTGGCTGCGATTGCCGCATCAGCAGTCGATGGTGATGCGGCGGCGGCTGTAATGGCGGGTAGCCAGACAGCTTCTATGAATAGCAGCATGGCTTTTAGCCGTAACAACGAGCGCGAGGCCGACCGAGTAGGGATGCAAATCATGACTCAGGCAGGCTATGACCCTCGGGCAATGCCACGGTTTTTTGCCACGATGAATCAACAAAGCCAGCTCAATCAGGTTGAAAATCGCTTTTTACCAAGCTTTGTGCGCTCGCACCCGCTCAGTGATGAGCGACTGAGTGAGTCGCAGAGCCGTGCTGGGCAGTATCCCACACTGTCATTGAGCCAGCAGCAGCGTCATCAAGCCTTGTTTGATTTGCTCTATTGGCGTGTACAAGCTACTGGCAAACATGCTTCTGAAGTGACGCTCACAACCGCTGCTAAAAATAGTCTGGGTGCCAAACTTGCCTTAGTGAGTTGGTACGGAGAACAGCAGCGCATCAAAGAGGCTAATGAGGTATTGGCACAGATTAATAAACTCCCAAATACGCAGCGTCAAAGCCTAGAACCTTTACTATCGATTACTCATAGCCAGCTTTTAAGTGAACAAGGCAAATGGCAACAAGCTGCAGATATTTTAGAGAGTCAGCAGCGTCTGTATCCTGAGCGCCGTGACTTGCGTCTGTATTTGGCGGAAGCACTGACCAATAGCAATCAGCCATTAAGGGCACAAGCACTGCTAAAACCACTCACAGAGCAACAACCAAGCGATCGCTATGCATGGCAAAGTTTGCAGCTTGCTAATGAAAAGCTCGCTAAAACCGCAACGTCACCACAACTGGCTAATATTGCAACGATCAACGCATTGCGTTATCGCAGTTATGATCAACTTTGGAATGGGCGCTATGAGAGTGCGTTGACATCACTGACGCAGGCCAAGCAATTGACTGAAAACCTGCAAGCCACAGCACAAAGCAATAGTGCGCGCCCATTGCTAGCCAATATCAATGCAGAAATCAAAGCAATAAAAACCGCCAAAGACTTTGAGCCTTAGGCGGTTTGTAAATAGTCAGTTTTTTGTACAACAACAGGTGCGCTCGACAACATCATTTTCAGTAATAGCAGCTCATATGCCGGCTTGCTACCCAAAACGAAAAATTAGCCTTGTAGCGCATCTTTAACCATTTTAGAGATCAACGCAGGATCAGCACGACCAGCGGTCTTGTTTTTCAGTACACCCATCACGCTGCCCATATCACGCATAGAAGTGGCACCTTGCTCTGCGATTTCCGCGTTGACCAATGCCATGATTTCATCTTGATTCATTTGCTGTGGCATAAACTCATTGATAATATCAATCTCAAACTGCTCTTTGGCCGCCAAATCATCACGACCATTTTCTGTAAAAATAGTGAGCGACTCTTGACGTTGTTTGAGCTGCTTTTGTAGCACTTCTAATACTTGCGCGTCATCAAGCTCTGTCTGACGATCGATCTCGATCTGTTTGACGACTGATTGTACGTTGCGCAGTATTTTGACACGCTCAAGCTCACGAGCTTTCATAGAAGTTTTGATGTTGTCTGATAACGTCTGTTTAAGTTGGCTCACTGCTATTATCCTTATTCGTTTGTTAAATGCTATTTGTTGGGTACTGTTTAATAAGTTTTTTTGGGTAAAACCTGCTGAGAGCGGGCTTTGATAAAAAATTGCGTCAGCAGTAACAACGAAAATTGTAGCATAAAAAACGCCACTGATATCGATGGATAACAGTGGCGTTAGTGTAGCACTTGTACTTAACTAATCAGATTATTGATTAGTACATACGAGTAGTACGAATAGTTTCGCGTTGTAACTTCTTCTTATAACGCTTTACGGCAGCAGCTTTTTTGCGCTTACGTACTTGCGTTGGTTTTTCATAAAACTCACGCTTACGTACGTCTGATAATACACCAGCTTTTTCACAAGCGCGCTTGAAACGACGGATAGCGATATCAACTGGTTCGTTTTCTTTAACCTTAACTGCAGGCATGAAGACTCCTCGATTAGGATGAGATATAAGGGCATTAGTTTGGCTGTATATTAGTATTTAGCCGTAATATCTCAAGATTACAGGCATCAGCTCAAACTAGGACAATTCTCACGCATTGGCGTAAGGGCAGGTATTTTAATAAAAAATATCAACAAAGTCAATGATTTTAACAGTTTATTGTCTATTTATACTTTGTTTAAAATGTATCGAGGCTGAGCTGTCAGGTTTTAGGTGAGTTAGAGCACAAAGTTTAGTGTTAATAAAAAATCCCTACGGTCTATAACGGTTTAGTGGGAGTTTATGCTATGATATTTCCCATATTGTAGGGTCTATGAACCGTTTTGTGCGTATTTTATTGAGGATGTTGGAATGAAAAAAACAGTATTGAACACGGTGTTAAGCACAGCTTTTATCGTAGCTTTGGGTGCGGGCGTGAGTGCTTGTAGCGGCGGCGAAGAGCACGAAGAAGTATTGGCGATCGATATGGTAGATGAAGCGGCTGAGCTAGCACGCGCAAACGCCCCTGAAGCAGAAGACATGGAGTTTCCAGAGGCGGCACCGATGCCAGCGGCGGATGCAACAGCTGCAGATGGGACAGAAGCTGATGCCACTGCTGAAGCAGGTACGGCGGATACAAGCATGGCAGACGCGACAACCCCAGCCACAGAGAGTGCTGATACCGCGGCTGCGCCTGCTGCCACTGACAGCGCCGATATGGCAACACCTGCTGAATAAGCTTTTAATTAGACTCGTAATATAATATTGTGAGTCTATGAACTGCTACAAAAAATTTGGCCACAGACGCATCAAATAAAGGTAAGGTCATGATCGATATACAGCAGCATATAAAAAGACTGAGTTTATCTGTTATCAGTCTAAGTGCGTTATTAGTATTGAGCGCTTGTAGTGGTGATAACGCGACTACGGAAGCGTCCAGCGCAGCTAACGAACCTGCTGCTACGAGTGTTGAAGAAACAGTTGCAACAGAATCTGAAACTACGGTGCCTGAGTCTATGGCTGAATCTGAGACTACCGACATGGTGGTTGAAGAAAAGACTGCTGTTGTCGCTGAGCCTGAAGTGCTCGCTGCAGATGCTGGTGCTAAACTTTACGAGTCAAACTGTAAAGTCTGCCATACAGCGGGTTTATTGAATGCACCGAAATATGGTGACACAGCCGCTTGGGCGACTCGTCTGACCAAAGATAAAGAGACTCTATACATGCACTCCGCTAAGGGCTTTAATAAAATGCCAGCACAAGCGGTAAATGGTGTCAGTGAGGCACAAGTCAAAGCCGCTGTTGATTATATGCTCTCGTCAGTAAGCTGATGTAGTATATATAGAGTATACCAGTCATTGAAATTTGTTAAACTGACCGTCATTGTGACTGACAATGGCGGTTTTTTTATGCGCGTTTTCTATTACTATCACTATTACTATCGATTTTAACAACATGACTGGCTGTGCGAAGCGGATTTGATTCGCTATTCAAAATTTTAAAGCGATATACAATAAAAACGCGGCAAAAAATAGTCCGAAAACAAAAGCATAAAGGCAAAAGTATGAAGGTATTGGGTTTAGAGACGTCTTGTGATGAGACAGGGCTGGCGATCTTTGATAGCGAGCAGATCAATAATGACAATCAAGGGTTGGTCGGGCAAGTACTGTACTCACAGATTGAGCTACATGCGCTCTATGGCGGCGTTGTACCTGAGCTTGCCAGTCGTGATCATATTCGTAAGCTCGTGCCCTTACTCAACGAGCTGCTTGAGCAGTGTGACATGAGTAAAAACGACATCGATGCGATTGCCTATACTAAAGGGCCAGGGCTGATCGGTGCGTTGATGACCGGCGCATTATTTGGCCGCAGTCTGGCGTATGGTTTGGATATTCCTGCCATTGGTATTCATCATATGGAAGGGCATTTGCTCGCGCCGCTTATGGGTGCCAATCCGCCCGCTTTTCCTTTTGTTTCGCTGTTGGTCTCTGGTGGTCACACTTTACTTATAGCCGCTCATGGTGTGGGACAGTATGAAATCTTGGGTGAGTCGATCGATGACGCGGCGGGTGAGTGCTTTGATAAAGCGGCTAAGATGCTAGGCTTACCTTATCCCGGTGGGCCTAATGTTGCCAAACTGGCAGAAGCTGGCAATCCTGATGCTTATGCGCTTCCAAGACCGATGCTACATCGAGGTTTGGACTTTTCGTTTAGCGGTATGAAAACAGCGGTACATAACTTGATCAAAGACACTGAGGGCTCTGATAGCGATCCGCAAATTCGCGCGGATATCGCCGCGAGCTTCCAATATGCAGTGGTCGATACGCTAGTAAAAAAATGTATCAAAGCACTCAAGCAAGCAGGTATGAGCAGACTCGTTATCGCGGGCGGCGTCAGTGCCAACACACATCTGCGCGAGACGCTGGAGACGGAGCTAGCAAAAATCAATGCTTCGGTACATTATGCACCGCCCGCGCTGTGTACGGACAATGGTGCGATGATTGCTTATGCCGGATTTGAGCGCCTGCAAGCTGGGCAGGCTGATGATCTAGCCGTCAGCTGCGTACCGCGTTGGCCAATGACAGAGTTGCCAGCCGTATAATTGAGCCTTTTGTCTACCAAACCTATTTGAACTAAGGACAGTCTATGCAGTGGCTTGCTATTGGTCTGGGAGCAGCATTCGGTGCTTGCCTGCGCGCGTGGCTATCGCGTTTCAATGCCTTGCACGGTTGGGTACCACTTGGGACTCTGAGCGCCAACATACTGGGCGGGCTTCTAATTGGGCTTGCGCTGGTGTGGTTTGAACGTATGGGAAGTAGTCTATCTGATCATGTGCGTGTCTTTGTGATTACCGGATTTTTGGGCGGGTTAACTACCTTTAGTACGTTTAGTGCAGAAGTATTTGGTTTTATTCATGATGGGCGGCTGCTAGCAGGCTTAGCGCTCGTTGGTTTGCATGTTGGACTGACATTATTAGCAACCGCGCTTGGGTTTTATTTCTTTAAGTGCGTACTTTGAGCTTGTATCGATATCACCTGCTTAATGAGTGGTCTGATTTAAGTGGTTATCGAAATACAGTCTGTTTTAAATGGTCTGTTAATGAGTCTAGAGGGCATAATGACTGGTTCCGCTGGGGTATACCGCAACATTACAAGATGACTAGGTAACTAGGTTATATCTCTAGTTTTGACGGCATAGTTTGTGTCAATATGACAGTGTCAGGTTTTTAACAGATAGCTATACGTCTCTAGATAGCTCTGCCAGTGATTATATATTAGGTTGCTCCTTCCTTTATCGCCACTTTCTTTAGTAGGCATATAACTGATAAACCCTACCATATCAGAAGGATAGCCAAAATCATCATAAACGCTGTTTACCTTATTAAAGTCAGCATCACTGTTAAGTCTGTTCTTAAATAACCAAAGTAAGATAATATATCGCAATCTATCATTTACACGTTCATCATCTATAGTTATGGTGCCATTCTCTCTACTTACACCACTGTCATCTATCTCTAAATATTGAACATGAGGGTTCAGATAGCTGCCGTTCAATAAAATATCAAGAGCAATTTCAAGTAAGTATTTACTGTCAGGGTAGTTAATTAGGGAAACGTCAACTATCTTTCCTAAGTCTTGTAAATCTATTATCTTGCGACTGATAGCAAAATCGACTTCCTTCTCAGATAAGACAATATCGTTTTCTTTTAAAAAAGAAAATGGAATACTAATATTTTTCACGTTTAGTTTCTCTATATCTTGAATGATACTGGTTACGGCTGCCAGTGCGATGCCTGTATAGCGCACCGAACTATAGGCTAATTCTTTATTAATTCTTTATTAATCCATCATTACCATCATTCTTTAATGTAGGAACACGTTCTTGTATTGCATGATAAAACCCATCTTTGTCTTTTGGTGATATCACTATGCTACCCCCTTTATATATTATCTCAATCCTATCTAAGGACAGTGCTGGAGCAGATAACGTACTGTTGGTAGGAGTGATTTGGGTAATATCTTTCAATGAAATGCTTCGAGTAGAAAAACCATAATTCACTAACAGTTCGTCATCTGACAAACTGTACTTTACGCTGAAAAATATTAATAAGAGTAATATTGCACCTGGCATAGTAAAAAGACTAATAAATATTGTTCTTTTAATTGAACTATTGTTGTATATCCATTCTCCTACAGGCACCAAAATGAGTAATAAGCTAAAACCTAATATTAAAAAAGCTAACCAGAGATCGATCTTTGATGCAAATACAGTATTTATCATAATTTATTAGCAGAAAGCCCTTAGTTAATTTTATATTCGAAAAGCTCAGTTCATGTACACCATGAAGTACATTGTGACTGTTTCAGCGAGATAAAACATTGATACCAGTAGCCCACAGCCAAATATTTAAGTCCTCGCTAGGGAACCATTATTTACCATAACATTCATTACGATATGAAAAGGTAAATAATATTTCATCACTATAAAAAAGTAATTAGTAATGAAACTACAACGGCTTCACAATTCCATCAAGTAAACTCGCAAACCCCTGCATATAAGCCATATCTTGGCTCGCCGTGCGCGTTGCGGCATAAAGCTGACAATACACGCCGTCCCCCAATGGACGGGAGACCACCCAGCCTTTTTTCTCATATTCAGCCACCACCCAATCAGGCAATGCCGCTACGCCACGTTCACTGGCGACCAACTGAATCAGCATCGCGGTCAGTTCTGTGGTACGAACACTCTCAAAGCTCACTTGTGCTGGCGTCATAAAGTTGGCAATGATATCGAGGCGTTTGGCTTCTACCGGATAGGCAATCAATGTCTCGTTAACCAAATCATTAGGTTCAATAAATTCTTGCGTCGCTAAATCATGCGTTGGCGACAGTACCAAGCGACTCTCATATTCAAACAATGGTTGATAGCTAATACCGTCTATTGGTAAGTCACTGGTGGTAATGAGCAAGTCGATATCGCCTTCCATCAGCAGATGATGCGGCTCAGGCTCAAAGCCCGTGGCAAAATCCAACTCAACATCCGACCACTCGCGGCGATAGTGATTGAGTATCGGCATGAGCCAATCAAAACAGCTATGACATTCAGACGCTAAGCGCAGGCGACCGGCTTGCCCATGGGCAAGGCGCTTTAGGTTGGATTTGGTGCGGGTGACTTGCGGTAGGATGCTGTCGGCCAGTGCCAGCACTATCTTACCTGCTGGGGTAAAGCTCAGCGGGCGCGTGCGGCGATTGACGAGGCTGACATCATAATAGTTTTCCAGCTCTTTTAGCTGATGCGAGACGGCAGAGGCGGTGACATGCAGCTCATCGGCGGCCGCAGCCAGCGAGCCATGCGCGCGCAGTGCCGTCAGTGTATTGAGATGACGAAGCTCTAACATAAGACAACCTAAGCACTTGAGTGAGAAAAATTCATTATAAACAATCTATCGGTGAATTCCACTCAAATATTTTTATCAAGTGCCTGCTATTAGCCAGCCTTCAACGTCTAGCGTCGCCGTAATAATAGCTGTGAGATGACCACCAATACTAGCGAGGAGACCAGCAATAACGTACCTATCGCATTGACTTCTGGTTTGAGACCCACCCGCACCATCGAATAAATACGCAATGGCAAAATCTCATAACTAGGGCCTGTGACAAAGGTCGATACCACCACGTCATCAAGCGACAAGGTAAAGGCGAGTAACCAACCTGCCATGACCGCTGGCAAAATAACAGGAATCAGCACCGTACGGATCATCGTCGACTCAGATGCGCCCAAATCGCGCGCTGCCTCCATTAGCCGCTCATCTAAGCTGCTTAGGCGCGCAAACACGGTGATAACCACAAAGGGCAAGCAAAAGGTGATATGCGCTATCAGTAAAGACACAAAGCCTAACTGCAGACCAATTAATAAAAATAAGGCCAAGAGTGAAATCGCCAGCACAATCTCAGGCGACATCATCAGCACAAATAGCAGCCCGTTTAGCAAGCCTTTACCGCGAAAGTTATAGCGATGTAAGGCGAGGGCAGTGAGCGTCCCTATAAGAGTCGAAACGGTAGCCGCGACTAGCCCCAAGACAATAGAATGCCAAAACGCATCGAGCATCGCTTGGTTGTTAAACAGTGATTCGTACCACTTTAAGCTAAAGCCGCCCCAGTTGTAGCCGATTTTTGACCTGTTAAATGACATCACCACCAAAACAATAATGGGTAGATATAACAAAGTATAAATAAGACCGAGATAGCCTTTAGCCGCGATACTGCCAATCTTGAGCTTACGTGAATAAGACATTAGGCCACCTCGTTAAAATCGGTCTTGCCAATGCGGCGACTACTGGCACGGTAGGCTAGTAATAATACCGCCATTGCCACTGTCAATAACACGCTAGCAGCAGCACCAAACGGCCAGTCACGGGCGTCTAAGAATTGGTTTTTGATGATATTACCGACGAGTAGGTTGCGAGAGCCGCCCAAAATATCCGCCACATAAAACATACCCATCGCAGGCAACAGCACGAGCAGTACGCCAGAGATAATCCCTGGCGTCGTCAGTGGTAGTACCACATGCCAGAAGGTCTGTGTTTTTGATGCACCCAAATCCTGAGAAGCCAATAGCATGTCATTGCGTAAATCGGCAAACACGGCATATAGCGGTAATACCATAAATGGGAATAATAAGTAAGTTAGACCAGCAATGACCGCGCCTTGCGTATATAAAATATCGATAGGAGCATCAATGGCACCGATTGCCAGCAGTGACTTATTAATCAAGCCATTATTCGCAAAGAGCAGCTTTAACGCATAGGTGCGTACCAGAGAGTTGGTCCAAAAGGGCAGGATCAACAGCAGCATCAGTAACGGCTGCCATCGCACTCTTACCTTGGACACGAGCCATGCAAAAGGATAGCCCAGCAGTAGACAGATAACCGTCGTGATACCTGCCATCCACAATGAATGAACAAAGACCTCAAAATACAACGGATCAACCATGCGCACATAGCTGTCAATACTGACAGGCAAGCTAATAAAGGCGCTGCTATCTCGGGTTAAAAAACTGACCGCGATGACCAATATATTTGGTAATAGCGCAAATATCAGTAGCCAACCCCAGATCAGCCAGAGCGTTGCCGTACGAAACGGACTTTTGCTGCCTAAGTGGTTGCGGGCCATCAGCTACCATCCTTTTGTGCAGTCGCCTTGTTTGTATGGTCAGCGTCTTCTGGCAATACCCACTCCCAGCCATCGACCCATGAGACTTTGACGCCTTCGTTGAGTTTGTAATCAAAGCTTGGGTCGTCTTCATCAAAAAACTCAGAGGCCTTAATGATATGGCCATTTGCCAATTCAATAATCGAGTCTAACGTACTGCCTTTATAGTTACTTTCGATGACGCGCCCCAGTAGTCCGCTATGCTCATTATCTTTTGGATCATATATTCGTAGATCTTCGGGGCGAAGTAGTAAATTAACGATATCGCCCACTTGCACATCATTGGCAAAATTGGGTCGACGCAAATTACGTAGCGTTGTTGGCCCTTCTTGCGCCTGAGCTTCACAGACTTCAACTTCGATGCGTCCATTGGTCACGTTGCCATCGCGATCGGGAAAGTTTGGATAGACACCCTTGACCTCAGCTCTAAACAGATTGGTCTCACCGATAAACTTGGCAGTAAACAAGTTGGCAGGAGTTTCATAAATCTCAATAGGCGTGCCGATTTGCTGGAACATGCCGTCTTTCATCACGGCAATGCGGTCTGACATCGACAGCGCTTCTTCTTGATCATGCGTGACAAATACAAAGGTAATGCCCAGCTCACGTTGCAGACGCTTGAGCTCAGATTGCATTTGCAAACGCAGTTTGTGATCAAGCGCGGATAGTGGCTCATCGAGTAGTAATAGCTTGGGGCGATTGATCACCGCACGGGCGATCGCCACGCGCTGCTGCTGCCCACCAGATAAATCTTGCGGTTTGCGATTGGCCAAATGCTCCAACTGCACCATGGCCAGCATCTCGCTGACGCGAGCTTGAATCTCAGCTTTTGGCACTTTTTTTAGCTTCAATCCATACGCGACATTTTGGGCGACGCTCATATGTGGAAACAAAGCGTACTGCTGAAAGACGGTATTGACCGGACGTTTATCAGCGGATAAGCCTGCCATCTGTACGCCATCTAGATAGATTGTCCCCGCATTGGGCTGCTCAAAACCTGCAATCAAGCGCAGTAATGTCGTTTTGCCACAGCCTGAGGGCCCAAGCAGGGTCAAAAACTCGCCGTGCTTGATATCAAGGTTGATGTCTTTTAACACTTCAGTTTGATCGTAGGTTTTTTTGATACCATTTAATTGCAGCAACGTCTTGTCATTTTGAGGTGACGCAGAGGTTTTGTGCGTGCTTGGCGATGGGTCGGTCATAATATCTGTTCCTAAGCGTCCAATAGATCAGAGCAGTAAATCAATGCAGCCATCAAGGTATCTCGATGTCATCAAAAAACTGGCAAGAGCGTAAGCACGATTTGATTGCTGCCTGATAGCTGTCTGATTGCTGCGTATTATAACAAACCCGTGATATAAATCAGTGCAAGTTCGTTATAAGTTACGCGAGTCGTACCGTCATAGCAGCGATGGTTACGGCTATATTTTTACAGTTATAAGTTGGCGTATAACGACATTTAAACAAAATTTTTTACCGTTTTTTGGCCTCTATTCCTATACAATCACGGTATGGCTGACAAACATAAGGCATCTGGTGGGTGAGTGTGAATAGTCATCTGCCCATTTATGTTTGCATACAAGTATATAAAGCCGTTTATAACTCTCATACTATTGATAATAAAGGATCTCTCATGCCTACTGATATACGTCCAACAACAGGTCAAGAAGCCCTTGAGCTTTTAAAAGAAGGTAATGCCCGTTACGTGGATAGTCTCACCAGTACCGATGAATATATGCAGCGTCGCCCAGAATTGGTCAAGGATCAAAATCCATTGGCCATTATTTTGGGCTGCTCGGATGCACGAGTACCTGTTGAGATTGTCTTTGATCAAGGCTTGGGAGATTTGTTTGTCATACGTGTGGCCGGCAACGTGGTGGCGCCATCACAGATTGGCTCAATCGAATTTGCCGCTGAAGCCTTTGGCACACAGTTGGTGGTAGTCCTTGGACATTCAAAATGCGGCGCGGTCACGGCCTGCGTTGAGACCTTGATCAATCCTGATCAGAACTATTCTCCTAATTTGCAATCGATCGTTGATCGCATTCGCCCAAGTGTTTATAACTTGCATGAGCTGGCAACGGCCAATGGTCAAGACGTCGATGCCGATGAGCTGGTTGATCGCTCTATCCGTGCCAATGTGCGCATGTCAGTGAGTCAGCTCAGACATGGTTCGCGGGCACTAGAGGACTTGACCAATAGTGGTCAACTGCTTGTTGTGGGCGCTGAGTATGACCTAGAGACAGGTAAGGTGAGGTTCTTAGACAGCTAATATATATCTAGACATGAACATACTTTGTTCACATTCTTACAAAACCCTATCAATTATTTTGCCATTTTTTATTATGATGAGAGACAGCAGTGAATCATGACAGTCGTGATTCGCTTATTTATAACACTCTTTTTTGAATAACCTTAGGATAACTATGTCTACTAACGATAATAATGCGACCATCGCACAGCCTGCGAACAGTATCAGTACAGATGGCGTCCAGTCAATCTCTACGCAAACGACAGGTTTTACGTTTAACCACACCATGCTCCGCGTCAAAGATCCTGCAAAATCATTGGCGTTTTATACTGGGGTTTTGGGTATGACGTTGCTTGCGGTCAAAAAATTCCCTGATATGGAGTTTGATCTGTACTTCTTGGCGAAGCTAACTGAGAGCGAGCGTGAGAACCTGCCTGCTGGTGATGACTTAGAAATCTTTGCATTCCGTCAGCGCGGTATTTTGGAGCTGACCCATAATTACGGCACCGAGACAAAAGCTGACTTTAGCTACCATGATGGCAACCAAGAACCTCAAGGCTTTGGACACATTTGTTTTAATGTGCCCAATTTGGCAGACGCGGTGGCTTGGTTTGACAAAAACAATGTCGAATTTAAAAAACGTCCAGAAGACGGCAGCATGAAAAACATCGCCTTTATCAAGGATGTTGATGGCTACTGGATTGAAATCGTACAAGCTGATTTGATGTCATAACTGGCAAAACAGTAGTGAGATGTTCATTTATTTATCCCCTTAAACACGCGCTAAGACAGCAATAGGAGCAACCCTTTATGCCCACCCCTGACGTGAGCCGCCTATCGAACACGCTAACCGATGGTGTGACCGTCTATCAACAAGTGGTCTATACCACGCAAGACTTGGCAAGTGGCTTTATCGAGCGCATTCCATATTTTATAGCGGCGCTCATTGTATTGGGGATTTTTTGGCTGTTGTCGATTATTTTCAAAAAAGTCGTGCATAAAACCTTAGGCGCGCGCGTGCGTCATCAAAACTTGGTGAAGGTGTTTCAGCGCATAGGCGGGGCGCTTATTCTGTTTATTGGTTTTATGATCGCCATGGTTGTTGCTATTCCAGGATTTACACCAGCCAAATTAATCGGTGCGCTGGGTATTGGTTCGGTGGCGATTGGTTTTGCTTTTAAAGATATCTTTCAAAACCTACTCTCTGGTATTTTGTTGCTGATTTCAGAACCGTTTCGTATCGGTGATCAAATCGTCTCAGGGGACTACGAAGGAACGGTAGAAGATATCAAAATCCGTGCAACGACCATCAAGACTTATGATGGTCGGCAAGTAGTGATTCCAAACTCGGAGCTATATACCTCGGCATTGACCGTCAATACCGCCTACAAACAGCGCCGCTTACAAGTGGCGGTGGGCATTGGTTATGAAGACGATATCGAAACAGCAAAAGCTGAGATTCTACAAGCTTTGGATAAAGTTGAAAGCGTATCGAAAAAAGCGACACCGAGCGTGATTGCGACAGGGTTTGGCGGCTCTTCTATGGATCTGACAGTACGTTGGTTTATTGATAACGGCACTCAGGCTAATAAAGTCGCTTCTATTCATCAAGTCATCGTAGAAGTCAAAAAAGCGCTGGATGCAGCAGATATCAATATTCCATTCCCCATACGTACGATAGATCTAAGCGATCCTTCGGTGAAGTCTATTGTTAAGCAGATAAATAAGCAGCAAGATGACAATGTTAATGATGATAATGCCAAAAAAGCAGAGACAGAGTAATTTGCTTAGAGCGTTATTTCAAAGAGCTGTCTTCACGTGATGTTTTTTGAGCAATAAAAAACCGCCATATTCAATGATATGGCGGTTTTTTTGTCTTTCTACAAACTATAGTGAATTCAGTATAAAAACGATACAGTGGGACTGGGATAAATTTTTCGCAGCATCGAGCAGCGTAGGCACAGCACGTAAGGAAAATTTAGACCAGTTCCACCTTGATATATAATGTATCTGTTTTATTTAGGATTGATTATACTAGGCCAGTACAAAAAGTTAGTCATTCTTTGCTCTAAATTCGGTATGGCACGATTTACAGCTTGCACCAACTTCACCAAAGGCAGCCTGGACGTCTTCGACACTAGTAGCCGACTGTGCAGCAGCATTTAGCTCAGCCGTCACTTTTTGAAAGTTGTCCGCTTCAGCACTGAAACCATCAGCATTTGACCATACGGCTTCAGTCGCGTTGCCCATGGCTTCTTGGTTTTCAAAGTGACTCCAAGGGTTTGCCGCATCTTCTGCCAAGAATGATGCCTGCTCTTTGAAAACCGCCGCATCAAAGGTATCAGGGGCTTTGACCATATCACCCATGACGCCCATCGCATCGCCCCAGCTTTTCATGCTGTCTTGGCGCGCTTTGATATCAGGATCGTCACCTGCACCGCTACACGCTGTCAAACCCAGCGCCGCTGCCATTAAGGTGATGCTAAAAAAAGATTTCAAAGATTTTTTGGTATAAACCTGTGCCATATGACTTACTCCTTTAAACGTGGCTAATAGTAGGCATCGCTATCACGCTTGCCTTACCTCAAATATTATTATAAAAATATTTCTTAAGATTCTTTTGCGCACAGTGGCTGCGAAATAGTCTCTACTATTGTAGCGTTTATCGGCAGAATGGGAGCAATATAATGTTATATCCTCGTAATCATCGGATGATATAAAACCCCTTTAGCAAATCGTTTGTTAGATATAAAAAAGGCCAACGATAATCGCTGACCTACACTCTCAAACCTAACATTCTTGAGCTTTAAAAAAGCTTAGAGAGCCAACCAATCACGCGGCTTGAGATAATAATCAGTCAACTCAAACTCAGGTGTGCCCTCAGCCGGCTCAAACCGATAATGCCAGCTGGCAAGAGGTGGCATACTGACTAAGATCGACTCAATACGGCCGTTACTTTGTAAGCCAAATAAAGTCCCACGATCGTAGACCAGATTGTACTCTACATAACGGCCACGGCGATAGAGCTGAAACTCACGCTGTGCTTCGGTATAAGGCATATCTTTACGCTGCTCAAAAATCGGCATGATACCGTCAAGGTAACCATTGCCAACGGCCTTCATAAAGTTAAAGCAAGTCTCAAAGTCCCAGCCGCGACTCTCTGTACTGACGTCGTCATAAAACAAACCACCGATACCACGCTGCTCATCGCGGTGACGCAGATGAAAATACTCATCGCACCACTGTTTGAAATCAGCATAAATATGGTCACCGAAAGGCGCGCATAGATCATGACAGACCTGATGCCAGTGTACACAATCAGCGAGTACGGGGTAGAAAGGCGTCAAATCAAAGCCGCCGCCAAACCACCAAATCGGCGCTTCGCCTTCTGCTTCTGCCACGAACAAACGTACGTTGGAGTGGCTGGTTGGGACATTTGGGTTTTTGGGATGTACCACTAAGGACACACCCATGGCTTGCGCTTTGCGACCAGCGATATTGGGGTGGCGTGCAGTGGCAGAAGCAGGCAAATTGTGGACATGGATATGACTGAACATCACGCCTGCTTTTTCGATGACCGTGCCATCTGTCAATACGCACGAACGACCGCCGCCACCCTCTTTGCGCTCCCAATCGTCAGGGACGAAAGTTGCATTGCCGCCGCCATCGCGTTCTTGTGCCTCTAAGGCGTCGCAGATACGAGCCTGTAGGTCCACCAAAAACGCCCGTACGCGCAGGATGTCTTGACTGGTTGGCGTGGTCTCTGACGCTACGGTTGATAGGTCTGCTTGGTTATCTATATTTGAAATACTCATAAGACATCTATTTATTTAGGTGTATGGCTGTATTAAAATCTTTATCGAGCATGTGCCCCATACGATCGCGTTTGGTCGCTAGGTACTCAGCGTTCATATCGTTGACACCGACCAATAAAGGCACTCGCTCAACAACGTCAATACCGTGCTCCGTCAAATAAGCAACTTTGTTTGGATTGTTAGTGATGAGTCTGACAGCGTTGACACTGATATGGGCAAGCATCGGACCACACATATCATAGATACGCGCATCAGCAGGCAAGCCTAACATGAGATTGGCATCCAGCGTGTCGTGTCCCTGATCTTGGAGGGCATAAGCGCGAATCTTGTTAGTCAGACCGATACCGCGACCTTCTTGACGCAAATACAAAATCGCACCGCAACCTGACTCTTGGATGGCTTGCATGGCAGTATTGAGCTGTGGTCCGCAGTCACACTTTAATGAGCTAAACGCATCGCCTGTTAGGCACTCAGAATGAATCCGAACCAGCGGAATTGGTCTTTGCGACGACGTGTCATCTGAGCTAGGTGCTGTCATTGTGCCTGTCGTTTGATCGACCACAGACAGACCGACGGTCAGCATGACATGCTCTTGGCCTTCGTCGTTTTCAAAGATATGAATATCAAACTCGCCATGACGAGTGGGTAGTTTGGCACTAGTGATAAATTGATATGACATTACTGTCCTGCATAAGCCTATAATCGTGGCGGTAAAGGGTTTGTGATAATGCTATTAAACCCGCGATAACATTCTAGCCTGAACGATAAGGCCAAGATGATAGCAGTATAACCCTTTCATAAAGAACGCGTGCTTATTGTATTTATTATAAAAACACACAAAGTTCACAGACGACGCACGATGATTAAAGCGACAATTAAAAAAAAATGCTATTATGCCATACTATTTTGGTGGATACAGTGACAAGTCTTTATCCTTACATTACTATGTCGTCACTAACATCCGATATTGATGCAAAATAATAGGGCATAATAATAGTCCTTGGTATTAAAGCACGTAGTTTTGAGGCACGATCTACTGTGGTAGCGTGTTCATATGATACGTAGCGCAGCTATATACACGTAAAGTTGCATGAATAATTATATGGTCGATTACATCAATAATGATGTAGATATTATTGACGTCTCTCAATTGTAGCTATTGCTATATTGGAGACACGTCTTGTCAGCAGATTGGTAGGTATCGTACGGTTTATGCAGCAGTCACTTCATTCCCCAAAGTCTCAGTCCTCATCTGCATCAGTATCTGATTCTGCCGCCCAGCTATCGAGCTTACAGCAGACTTATACTGTGATTCCTCGCGTGCGTCCGCATACGCCATTGCTTGATGCCATTAACACACCTTCTGATATGAATACGCTTTCAACCACTCAGCTGATTACGCTGGCTGATGAACTGCGTCTTTTTTTGTTGTATTCAGCAGGACAAAGCGGTGGGCATTTTGGCGCCAATTTGGGTGTGATTGAGCTGACGATTGTATTGCATTATCTACTTGATGCTCCGCAGGATCAGATAGTGTGGGATGTGGGTCATCAGGCCTATGCACACAAAGTCCTGACCGGTCGCCGTGAGCAGCTGGCAACGATCAGATCAAAAGATGGTCTGACTGCATTCCCAGAGCGTGCAGAGTCTATCTACGATACATTTGGCGTTGGGCATTCATCAACCTCTATCTCAGCCGGTTTGGGCATGAGCTTGGCGCTGCGCTATCAAGGCCTCGCGCAAACGGTTGCTTGTATCATTGGTGATGGTGCGATGACTGGTGGTATGGCTTTTGAGGCCATGAACGATGCAGTCCAACAAGATGCCGATCTACTAGTCATTTTGAACGACAACGATATGTCGATTTCTTGTTCTATCGGTGGTTTTTCGCGGCATTTAGCGATGCTTTGGGAGTCGGGCTACCAAGTCGATATCTCTGAGTCAGGTGAGCCTGTGCTTTGCCAGCGTCCTGATATGCAAGCATTTGATCGCCGCAAACGTCACAAAGAGATGCGTGATGTACCGCAATTAGAAGATAACTTATTTAAAGCGATTGGCTTTACCTATTTTGGTCCGTTTGATGGACACAATATCCCTGAGCTACTACGTGTGTTGTCAATTGCCAAGCAAGTCAAAGGGCCTGTTTTGGTACATATCTATACCACCAAAGGCAAAGGCTTTGCACCAGCAGAACTAGATCCGGTCGGCTATCACGCGATTAGTAAGCTACCAGCAGAGATTCATAATGAGTCTCAGAGCATATCTGCAGAAGCATTAAAGCAAAACACAAAACCTGCGCTAAAATACTCGCAAGTATTTGGTAATTTTTTATGCGATAAAGCGGCTGAAGACGATAAGTTGCTCGCGATTACCCCTGCTATGGAAGAAGGCTCGGGCATGATTGACTTTGCTCGTCATTTTCCAACACGCTTTTTTGATGTGGCTATTGCCGAACAACATGCGGTTACGCTAGCGGCCGGTATGGCAACGCAAGGTGTCAAACCTATTGTGGCGATTTACTCGACGTTCTTACAGCGCGGATACGATCAGCTGATTCATGACGTGGCGCTACAGAATCTCGATGTCATGTTTGCAATTGACCGTGCAGGCCTCGTTGGTGAAGATGGTGCCACGCATGCAGGCGTGTTTGATTTTAGCTTTTTACGTTGTATCCCGAATATAGTGATTGCTGCGCCAAAAGATGAAAACGAATGCTATCATCTGCTCAATACTTGCTATGAGTATCAAGGTTGTACGGCGGTGCGTTATCCACGTGGTACCGGTACAGGCGCCGTTATCGAGCAGCCAGCACAGACTTATAAAATCGGTGAAGCCGTTATTGAGTCAGTATTGGGCAGCAATGATGCGCCTTATAAGCTAGCACTATTGGCTTTTGGTACGATGGTTGCGACTGCTCAGCAAGCGGCCGAGAGCTTAACCAGTGATGATACAGCGTTAGAGTGTCAGGTACATGTGGTCAATATGCGCTGGGTAAAACCGTTAGATACAGCTATGCTTGAGAGTTTACTGTCGCAAGGGGTGACGCATATCGCAACCATAGAAGAGCATATGATTATGGGTGGCGCTGGTAGTGCAGTGAATGAATACTTGCTCAATGAATCGGCTGCTTTTAAACGTCAGCGTCCAGCTGTTAACAACATCGGTATTCCTGATCGCTTTATCGCGCATGGCTCACAGGCAGAGCAGTGGGCTGATTGTGGTTTAGATGTGATAGGTGTTATTAAGCAGCTTAAGCAACTGTTGTCGTAAATTTTACTTTTTAGATTTGCAGTATTATTTACAAATTATTGTTTTAAAAGCTATTACTGTAAACAGATACTCGCTCTTTAAACAGAGCAAACGCCTGCTAGCCGTAGGTGCCAACTTTTTTACAACTTGCGCAGTTTGTATGACCACCAAAATATTGGCTTGGTCAGCGTGACGGTTTTTTCGTTTTTATCGAACAATTTTAGTATAATGCGGGTGTCGTTTATAAGTTTTTATTTATAGAAGACACGTTTTTAATCGCATAGATGTGGTGTGATGCGGCGGCTGTTTGGCATGTTGTGGGCACAGAGTTGGTTTTATTTTTTATATTCATTCATCAAGCAAATAGGTTATTTATGGAACCCATGGTCGTCATCGCAGCGCGTACTGCTGAAAAAGTTGGTAAAGAGATTTTATATGCGCATCAAAACCGTCACAAAATCGAGTTAGATATCGAGTCTAAAGGACTTGATGGTCTGGTGACGCGCATCGATCGCTTTAGCGAAGAGCTCACGATTGAAACCCTAAAAGCCAGCTATCCGAATCATTCATTTTTGGGTGAAGAGTTTGGTATGCAAGAAGGTCGCGGCGAAGACGCCGACTGGTGCTGGATTATCGATCCGCTAGACGGTACTAAGAACTTCGTTCATGGTGTACCGCAGTTCTGCGTATCTATCGCTGTACAGCACAAAGGCGTGACGCAGCACGGTGTCATTTATGACCCAGTCCGTGATGAGATGTTCTCTGCTAGCCGTGGTAAAGGCGCACGTTTGAACCAACGCCGCATTAACGTCAGCGAACGCAAAACCATCGATGGTGGGTTTTTTACCACAGGTCATCCGCTTGAGCGTAAGCGTAATGGCGAAGTGATCTCTTATGCCAAGCAGCACTTTGAGAGCTTGCAAAAGATATCGGAAGCCGGTGGTCAAGTACGCCGTCTAGGATCAGCGGCGCTTGATTTGTGTTATGTTGCTGCTGGACGCTTTGATGGCTATTTTGAAATGTCGATTAAGCCTTGGGATATTGCAGCAGGTGAGCTTATCGTCACTGAAGCACGCGGCGTGGTGGTCGATCATACTGGCGCGCACAACTCTATGACCTCAGGCTCTATCTTTGCTTGTAACGTCAAACTGCTCAAGCCATTGATGCAAACCGTCGTGCCAATTTGGGGCGATGTGCTCTAATTATAAAATAAGCAGGCTTAAACGCTGAGCGAGTCAAACATAAAAAAGCTGGTTCCGTTAAGAAGCCAGCTTTTTTGCTTTTTTAGCGCGTTTGTCTTCGACCGTAATACCTTGAAACGCCAACTCTTGACTGACAGTTTCTAACAACTGTAGCTCTTCTTCTATCAGCATGAGCATGTCTTGGACACGCGGTAATGCTTTACTGCAAGCAGTGATGCCAAACTCAATTCTATCTAAATAACTGGTCAAAGTAATATTCATGGCTTGACCGTTGAATACGATAGAAGCGGGATACAGTGATTGTAAGCGCGCGCCATTCCAATATAGCGGCTTCTCAGAACCAGGAACGTGAGAGATGATAAGGTTGAAGGCTTGTTTTTTGGGAAAGATACCAGTCGCCAAGTTGATACCTTGCCATGCATAGGCGATGACGCTGTAATTAATGACTTGCGCTTGATTCATACGGCGAAAGCGACGTTTGCCATTATTCATACTACGATGGATCAGCTCCAATCTGCGTAATGGGTTGTCCAAATGTGTGCCCAAATTCGCTAGTACAAATGACAGCTGATTGCCCGATATACTATCATCAGTACGCAGTGACATCGGTACAAACGCAATCAGCGGCTTGCTGGGTAGAGCATCCATTGAGATCAAATAACGACGAATAGCGCCAGCACAGACGGCTAATACCACATCGTTTCTACTGATTTTTAATCTTTCGGCAATTTTATTAAAGCGCTGTATGTCATAAGACTGCGCCGAGATACGACGTGATGCGGAAATGCGCCTGTTCAAAATACTCATCGGCGCGTCAAACGTACCGACATAGCCTTCATCACCATAGTTTTTCAGATTGTCTATCAGTTCTGTAAATACCGGTTTGATGGTAGATATCTGCTCTTTCATGATGCGCCTGATAGATCTTTCGGCAGGCAAAATAGCATTCATTTGATTACGGTGACGCGCCATCAGTGACCATACTGGTAGCGAGACGGGTTCGGTAGGGGATTGTGATAAGGATTTTTTTACCAAACGCATGGCAGCGATACCATCAACGAGCGAGTGATGAATCTTAAAATACCAAGCAAAACGTTCAGGCCCACCTTCTACTTCTGGCTCAATTCCTTCTATGACATGGCATTCCCAGAGAGGCATCGCACGATCCAGCAGTCGCCCATGCTCTCTTGAGACATACATCAACAGCTCACGAATACGCCCAGGACTCGGTAGCGCCACATGATGTAAATGATGCTCTACATCAAAATCTTTGTCTTTTTTCCAAAACACCAAATGCTCTAGCACCTGATTGAACGGAAAGCTCGGCGGTACATCAGATTCTTGCATTTGTTTTACTAGCTGATAAACAAAGTCGCTATCAGCGCCCTCGGGTAATTCAAATAAAAACAATCCGCCAACGTGCATTGGTTGTTTACGCGACTCAAGAAGTAAGAACAACTGGTCGACTGCTGTGAGAAGTCGCATAATAAATCCTTTTATGACGATAATGAATAAAAATGATAGCTGACGGCGTGCTGACCCAACCAGATTTCCGTCTTATTATTTTATAATCGGTTTTTTGTTAGGGGTGACCCGAGCAAGTGCTTACTGGAAAAAATAGCCCGTCTGCGGTGAGCTGGCAGTTGCCATCTTACGCATTGGCATACGACCTGCCAAAAATGCGGCGCGGCCTGCCCATACGGCATGTTTCATGGCATGTGCCATCATCACAGGATTTTGTGCATGGGCAATTGCTGAATTCATCAGAACGCCATCACAGCCAAGCTCCATGGCAATCGCAGCATCAGAGGCAGTACCAACACCCGCGTCAACCAACACAGGTACTTTGGCGTTTTCGATGATGAGGCTGAGGGTATGGCGATTAAGCAAACCAAGCCCCGAGCCAATCAAGCTACCAAGTGGCATAATAGCGACGCAGCCCATGCTCTCTAACTCTTGGGTGACGATAGGATCATCTGAGCTATAGACCATGACTTCAAAGCCATCATCGACCAGTACTTGCGCCGCTTTTAAGGTCTCAGTGATATTAGGATAAAGGGTTTTTTCATCGCCCAATACTTCAAGCTTAACCAGATTGTGCCCGTCCAATAACTCGCGCGCAAGTTTGCACGTACGAATGGCAGTTTCGGCATCGAAGCAGCCAGCCGTGTTCGGCAAAATCGTGTATTTGTCAGGGGAGATGACATCGAGCAAGTTTGGCTCGTCGCTGTTTTGTCCGATATTGGTACGGCGAATAGCGACGGTCACGATTTCTGCTGCCGAAGCGGCAATGGCTTCTCCAGTCTCGCTCAGGCCTTTATATTTGCCTGTACCGACCAGCAGGCGAGAGGAAAAGGTACGACTACCAACGGTAAAGGTATCTTGCAAAAGTGGTGTCGGGTGAGTAGCAGTGCTAACGGTCTCTGACATAACTAAAAATCCTAATGGCGAGCGGGCAAGGTGGACAGAAAAAATATAACGAGATTTCTAAGTAATATTAAAAAAATGCAGTAGACAATAATAGCGCACTGTTAGCAAAATAAAAATCGCATGATAAGTTGGCTATATATACCGTAAAAATAGGCGAGTGGCGATACATAAAAAACGCCGACCACATAAAATAATACGCGTCTAAAACAAAATGTTATTATAACAAACTCATGCAATCTTACTTGCAATCTTTTTGGGCTTGGTCAGTCAAGCTCAGTGTATTTACAGTGCTTTGGTGTGATTGTCTATTTGACACTATCTCTATTTATCAGGTTGTCTTTATGATGCAGTTGCCGTACAGCTTCGCGAAACGCCATCAGATTTTGGCCATACTCGCCATTGATCCTGAGTTGCCGCCAACTTTGGTATTGACGAAAGCCACCCCATTATCCGCAATCAATGAAGCGGTGCGGTTTTTGCAGCAGCAAGGCAGTCGCGGCGTACCAACTTACGAAAGTGTCAGCTCGGATGATTTTGAAAAACGTATGAACGCGGCTTACGCTGGTAATACCGGAGAGTCGCAGCATATCGCTGCTGGGCTTGAGGAACATCCGGATCTTGATAGTTTAGCAGATAGCGTCCCTGAGACTGAAGACTTGATGGATCAGCAAGATGATGCGCCGATTATTCGTCTGATTAATGCGCTGTTGTCAGAAGCCATTCGCCTAAACGCCTCGGACATTCATATCGAAACTTTTGAAAAACGCTTGGTGGTTCGCTTTCGAGTCGATGGCGAGCTTAAAGAAATCATCACGCCAAAACGCCAACTCGCGCCATTATTAGTCTCGCGTATCAAAGTCATGGCCAAGCTGGATATCGCTGAAAAGCGTGTACCGCAAGATGGGCGTATTAGCTTACGACTGGCAGGGCGAGAAGTCGATGTGCGTGTATCGACACTGCCGTCGAGCTTTGGCGAGCGCGTGGTGATGCGTCTACTAGACAAGCAAGCGGGACGTCTTAACATGACGTATTTGGGGCTGTCTGATAATGACTATACCGAGCTGAAGCGCTTGATTCATCGTCCGCATGGCATTATTTTGGTCACAGGGCCGACGGGGTCAGGTAAGACCACCACGCTATATTCGGCATTGACTGATTTGAATGACCAAACGCGCAATATCTTGACCGCCGAAGATCCCATTGAGTTCCAGCTCGACGGTATCGGACAGACACAGGTTAATAATAAGGTGGATATGACCTTTGCCAAAAGTCTGCGTGCGATGTTGCGTCAAGATCCAGATGTGGTGATGGTGGGTGAGATTCGCGATTTAGAGACGGCAGAGATCGCTGTACAGGCGTCTTTGACAGGGCATTTGGTTTTATCAACGCTGCATACCAACACCGCGATTGGCGCGGTCACTCGCTTGCAAGATATGGGTGTTGAGCCATTTTTATTATCGTCGTCACTGATCGGCGTGGTAGCACAGCGCTTGGTGCGTACTTTATGCTCACATTGTCATGGCTGGCAGGCAGCGGACACCGAACAAGCCAAACTTTTTACCGAAATTGGTATTGAGAAAGTATTGGACAGCGATATTGAAAATGCAGAAAGTAAGGCGATTCGTCTACCCAAGCCAGTTGGCTGCGATAAATGCAATCAGTCAGGGTTTAAAGGACGTACGGCGATATATGAAGTCGTACCAGTTGATGATACGCTGCGCCGTATGATTCATAGTAATACCGCTGAGTATGAGTTAGAAGTGTATGCTCGCCAGCAGACACCATCGATTCGCGCGGATGGTCTACGTAAAGTGATAGAAGGGCGGACGACACTAGAAGAGGTACTGCGAGTGACGAAAGAAAGCGCCCTAACGGATGACACGATACTGGTATAAATGCTTAGCTATAAATAATGAGAAACAGTATTTGGAGAACAGTGTCTAGAGAGCAATGTCTGAAAAGCAGAAAAAGATAACTGAGCGAAATAGCCAGTTATCTGATCTTTTTTTTCGAAATTAACAGGGTAACGTTTTCAACTGCTATTACTTGGCAGCGATGCATTCAATCTCAACGCTCGATCCTGCGGCCAACTCCGATACGCCAAACGCTGAGCGTGCAGGATAAGGTTTGGACAGTTCCATCTTGTAGGCTTTATTAAAGTCATCGAAGTCATCCATATCTGCCAGCATGGCTGTGCATTTGATCAGGTCGGATTTTTGATAACCGTATTTGGATAGCGTGTTCTGGATATTATCTAGTGTTTGTTTGGTTTCAGCGTCGATACCGCCTTTGACCAACTTGCCGTCTTTAATACCAATTTGTCCCGACATATATAATGTATTGCCAACACGTACGGCTTCTGAGAAAGGGTAGGGACCGCCATCACCCAAAAAAGTTGGGCTAGATTTAATATTAGCGGCAGGAGCTGTCGCCGGATTGGCGTTAGCACCAACAGCCAAGCCTAATGAGCACATAGCAACCAGTGGTACGATAGATAAATAGGTGCTAAGTTTGGACATCCTTGTTTCCTTATTAAGTTGATTGATCATAAACATGCTAGATGCGCCACAAAATGCAGATAGCAAATGTTATGTCGGTTTAATCGATTATTTGTTATTAATAGTCTCGTCATCTGCAGAGAGTGTGTCGTCTTGCTCGTTATCTACTGTAGTATCCGTATTATTTTCTGAGGCATTTTCATGTGCTTTGCCTTGGCGGCGCGCCTCTAGTTCAGATTTTGGAATCCAAGCCCAAGTCATCTCCACTACAATCGGGTCGCGGTCACTATCAGATTCACGGTCATCAATGACGCAAGGGATAACCATTTCACCTTTTGGCGTATTTAAAATCTGCAAGCGCTGCTCATCAGATAGGCTGGCTACGGCTGCAATTTGACCTTTTTTGATCGGGCGATAAAAATTAACGGAATAAGATTTAATCAGTAGTACGCGATCAGAGGGTAAGTTTAACCCCAAGATAAATCCCGTTGCCGTTTCAGCCAGTAACGTAATGGCTACCGCATGGATTGAGCCAATGTGGTTCTGTACTGCTTTGACATTGTTTAGACTGACGATGACTTGATTGGGCTCAACCATTTCATAGTACACGCCTGTTGTCCCTACGTAGGGTACAACTTTGCCAAAGGCTTTTGAGAGAATACTTGAGCGTGCACTGGCAGGTAGATATTTGGTCACAGACAACAGTTTGGTAAATTGATTACTAATTGGTTTTAGCGTGCTGCTAGGTTTTTCGATGGATGATCTTGTGCTATCAGAGACTTTGGCTGGTTTTTTATTGGTCAGCTTGACGGGCAGTTTTTTTAATAATCCTGACATACAAATTTCCTTAACGTAGATAAATCGAATGTTGTTTTTGATAGTGGCAAACAGTCACTGTTAGCAAAGCCATTACAAACACTATGGTACATTAACCGCTGCTTTCCTACTATTATTAGCATGAACTGCTGCGCTTATAAAACAGCAGTCATCTATATTGTGTTGCTAGGATATAGTTTTAAATAATTAAAATGGCTCAATGGTGATGCACGGATCTGCTTAGTAGACAATCTCTTACGAGACCACCGCGCTATAATAGCGTGATGTTGGTACGTCTTATTTCATAAATTTTCAATACTGGATGATGCTATGTCTGATATGTCTACTCACGAGCCGACCAATATTATTTATACTGGCGTCGCGGGTACTGGCAAAACCTATCGATTGCTCCAAATCACGAAGCAATATACTGATTGTCTGCCTGAGACAGATAATGAAGCGCTACTTGGGCAGCTGTTGCAAAGCCTAAGCTGGCGCGAAGTTGTATGCTTGATATTTTTAGATCTTCAGTCGAAAAAGCAAGATTTGGTAAAAGTACCTGAATTGGTTAATCATATTTTCTTTGCTACAAAAGCACTGCAAAACGATCGAGAGAAAAACCTAAGCAATACCGCTTGGTCTGTATTGCAAATGCACAGTCCTACGACGTCAGACACAGTGAGTTATAAAAACCGTGCCAGCCAAGCATATTTTGATAAAGATAACAGCGGCGCATGGTATTTACTGCCTGAGAGTATGGTGTTGCTAACAGAGTTGTCACAGCAATTGGCGGAGTTTCAGCAGGCACAGCATGATAACCAGTCCAATCAAAACCAAAACTCTGGTCAGCAGCGTTTTAGTATGGTGAGCTTTCATCAGGCTTACGGTTATGAAGAGTTTGTCGAAGGTATTCGTCCTATTGTAAGTAACTCTTCTCAGGCAAATGACAGTCACTCGAGTAATACCCAGATGAGCTACGCCGTTCAAGATGGAGCGTTTTTAAAGCTATGCCAGCGTGCCGCGCGTGACCCTCAGCATCGTTACGCGATGTTGATTGATGAGATCAATCGCGCCAATGTGTCACGAGTCTTTGGCGAGCTGCTCAGTTTGATTGAGCCAGACAAGCGCGCTGGCAAACCAAATGCGATGACGATTCATTTGGCGTATTCTGGGCGTGCGTTTAGTGTGCCTGCCAATATTGATATCTACGCCACCATGAACACACAAGATCACTCCCTTGCGCCCCTTGATATGGCACTGCGTCGACGTTTCCGCTTCATTGATTGTCCACCGCAGCCTGAATTATTACCGATAATTGGTGATATCGCTAGCGCGACTGATCGTGCACAAGCAGACACGGTAGATTTAAGCAAATTGCTAACAGGCTTAAACATGCGTATCACACAGACGCTAGGAGCCGAGGCGCAGTTGGGCCATGCTTTTTTATTTTCAGTCGATGATTTAGCTCAATTACAAATGGTGTTGGTCGAACAGATCATTCCGCAGTTGGCGCAAGCTGCGGGCGGTCAAGTGGCTATATTGCAGTATATTTTTAGAGATGAGCAGCAACCGCTAAGCACCCAGTTCATCCACGACAGCCAAACAATGATAAATAATGATTTGTATGATCCGATGAGTAAGAACCATGCAACGACGCAACATCAAATGTTTGCAGAACAAGGCGCCTTTCTTGGTCAGTCGATGAACGTAGGTGGTTATATGATGAATCCTGACCTTATTGCTAAGACTGGTGAGTTTGGCAAGCCCGCTATCTATCAGCGTTTGTACGAGTAAGGTGGCTGTTTAGTGAGAACTCATAATCAATATTATGCGCAAGGAAACTATATTAATGCAGATAATATTAATGCAGACAGTTTTTATGCTCGTATACCTAACAGTAAGGCTCTCGTAGCAAATGTTATCACGGTATTTGAACATCAACGCCTCACAGCGCACGATTTTGCGCATGTCTCTGACTTTCATTGGCTAATGGCGCAAGAATTTGCCGTGTTTACCATCAAGCGTAAACAAGGACAGTGGCAACTCAAGGTTGGGCATCATATAGGAATTATCCTTTTGCCTAGTGGTATGACACTTGAGCTATTACCAAAACTGAATCAATCCACTCAATATAATAATATTGCTCAGACTCGTCACTGGGTACAAGGCATGTTATCTGACTTAACTCGTCTTGATGCGCGTCAAAGTCGTAAGCTGCCTAGCATGAAAAACCTAGGTCAATTTAGTGATCAGTCAATGCCATTATCTGTAGAGGCTCCGCCATTGTCAGACTGGCTATTAGAGCAGTTTTTGCAGCGCTTGGTTCGTTATCAGCCAACCCAGCACTATCAGGCGCAGATCAATAACCAATCATCGCTACAAGGGCGGCTGGTCATCAAAGAGCAGCTACGACACAACAGCATGCAGCCGCATAAGTTTGTCTGTGAGCGTAGTGTGCTGAGCCAAGATATGTTGGCCAATCGCTTGATTAAAAGTGCGTTACTCTACTTGATGCCGCTATTGTCTCAGTCGTCTCAGTCGATGTGCTCAACTCTTTTGCAGCCATGGCGGCCGTTATCTGGGCTAAGTCGACAGGAAAGGCTGCGACTCTCCTCCATTTATACCCAAGCAAAGCGGCAACTAGATATTCAGCCACTTCAAAAACAAAAACTGCACGCCGCTCAGCAATTAGTAGATTTGGCTTATTGGCTATTACAGCAATCGGAGGCGGCGACAGGTTACGGCATTGATCCTGCCAAACCAAACCGATCTCAGCTACGCTTATATGTATTAATCGATATGAATCAGGCGTTTGAACAGTGGGCGAGTCAGCGTATCGCGTCGATGTTTCAGCAAGTGAGTAGCAATTATCGTGCTTTTTATCAAACCCAAAGTGTCTGGCTTAATGATAGTGAGGGTCAAGCATGCGTATCGATACGACCAGATTTGCTGATATATAAAACGGCTGATAATGATAATAACCAAAATCAGAGTGACACCGCGGTTAGTAAAGAGACAGTAAACGGTTGCTATAGCCACGTCATCGATATCAAATGGAAATATCTGCCTCATGCTGGTGCTATTAGCGCAAGCGATGCTTATCAGTTGACCAGTTATGTACAGGCATATCAAGCAGGGCAAGGTTGGATGGTATATCCGGTATTAGGAGACAAGAGACGACCAGTGGCGCTTAAGCAGCAGATTTATCGTGACAATGGCGATAATAAAAGTAACATTAGCAGTGACATTAGCGATGGTACTAAAACTAACCGCTCAAACCATGCGGATTTATGGCTAATACCGTTTGATGTGCTGACAGGTATGGTCAACGGTGATTTGCCTGCGAATTTGAATGAGGAATAATGATTTTATTAATGATAAGAATCATAATTAACGAAGTTTTTAAAGAGACTATTTTTATAAGAATGCCTTTTTTGAAAGAATTTAGAGATTATTTAAAATTAATCGAAAATAGGTGTTGACACAATCGCCTTTACCCCTTAATATGTGCACCTCGATAGCGAGGAACATTAACAAGTTAGCGGCATTGCCAACAACGAGTTAATTAACACACTATCGTGATAATAGAGAATTTCGGAGTGTGGCGCAGTTTGGTAGCGCATCTGGTTTGGGACCAGAGGGTCGTAGGTTCGAATCCTATCACTCCGACCATCTATTTTAAGAGCCTTACAGGCTTTTTTTTATGTATAATGATTTAGTTTCTGATATAGTAAATACTGTATGGGAAGTCTAAATTAAGTATATAAAAGTCCTCTAAGAGCGCCTGTAGCTCAGCTGGATAGAGCATCTCCCTTCTAAGGAGGTGGTCGCAGGTTCGAATCCTGCCAGGCGCGCCATTTAGCCTGCAAATCTTGCCTATTCTTTTGGCAGTAGTTATGGCGGTTGTAGCTCAGTTGGTAGAGCCCCGGGTTGTGATCTCGGTTGTCGTGGGTTCGAGTCCCATCAGTCGCCCCATTTTATTTTGCATTGTCTGCATATAAATCCTATCTTTATACTAAACCTTATCGAATAAGTAGCACTCGCCACTGTTGGCGTTTTTTTGTGCCTGCTTGATTTCTATTTCTCTGTATTATCCTATAATATTAAACGGTTAAAGCTTTCTGAACTTTTGATTGTTTAACGATTCACTGACTTCTTATTCATATCAATTTTGCGATAGGTTTTTCTTCAAAAACCTAAACCGACTGTGTCTACTCTACTATTTATTAGTACTCCTTATGAGTAAATAGACATCATGTTTTAAATCGGGCATTATGCTTAGGTCTTGATGCATCCTGCTGATTGAGACATCGTATTGGCTAGATCGAAAAAATTTAAAGCATTTTGGATACACACCCGCCTTTTTAAGATTTGTTGTTATTGACCCTGTATTATTGAGGAACTGATTGATGGACGCATTGAGCGTATTGCTACAGAATGTGCACCTATTTGAGACCAAGTATTATCGTTTGAATGGTGCTGGCAATTGGTCTTATTCTATGAGTAGAAAAGACACCATTTTATTTTACTTGGTGATGTCTGGTGGTTTTTGTATAGACGTTGGCAATGGCCTACGCGAAGCTCGTGCTGGTGATATGATTATGATCCCGAACGCGCATAAGCACGTAAGCTATGCACTCAGTCATCATGGTGACGTGGCTGAACCCCTCGATGAGTTACTGACCAATTGTCAAGATCGCACGCTTGAGATTGATGGCAATGGCGATCCTAATTCCTCATTGATTTTGATTGAATGTAAATATGATAAAGAGATGATTAGCCCCCTACTATCTGTGTTACCACCGATATTGCCTGAGCTCAATGATGCGGCTGATGGCCGGTTTGAGGTGATTGATGTGGAGATCAAGCTTTTGACCTTGGAGTCTGAGCGCGAACGCATGGGCAAAACGGCTGTGATCAATCATTGGGCAAGCATCATGATGATTGAATGTTTGCGCGTTTATATTGAAAGCTTACCTGAGGCGACTGAGAATTGGCTAAAGGCCATGAAAGATCCGTTTTTGACCAAGGCGCTTGCAGCGATGCATGAGGCGCCAAGTCAAAGCTGGACCATTCATAAGCTTGCAGAGGTGGCAGGTATGTCGCGCTCGAGCTTTGCCCAGCGCTTTAAAGATACGGTAGGGATGCCGCCGCTCACTTATTTGATTGATTATCGCTTGCGTTTGGCAGCACGTTATTTGCGCTTACAGCAAAATAGTATCAGCCGTATCAGTGATATGGTGGGCTATGCGTCAGATTCAACTTTTAGTCAGGCGTTCAAACGCGTTTATGGTGTCTCACCAAAAGCGTACCGTAAACAGTATCAACAACAAAAGCTTGCATAAGTTATTATTTTAACGTCCTCAGTGTTCATTTATTAAAAGCGTTAAGGCGACCAAGGTATCCTTAGCGCTTTTTTCTGATTGATATATATCTAGCATTTGCCTAGGTAAAATACTTGGCAGTCAACTGGCGCTATTTTGGCTAGGCAAGGCTGACAATACGCTTGTGTTCAGGTACTATGGAATAATGAGTCGTCGAGGTGTGAGCGTTCATAGTTGACGCATGATATGTGACTGTATATCCGTTGCATAAAAGGATCGAGACGATGTTTATTTTTGCTGCTGATGGTATGTTATGACTGAACCGACCGCAAAGCCAAGTACAGAAGCCAATAGCCACCAAGGTACTACTGCAACTGCTAAAAAAGAACAGAAATCTGATAAAGCTAATGGGCAAGATAACGTGCATGCTAGCAAAACGATGTTAGCTAATACGGCTGAGATGCCTGATAAAGCGGCATTATTAACGCTATTTACTTTGTCAGATACCCAGGAGAGCATTGATGAAGTAGGCGCTAGCGAACAGCCTGACACCGATACATCAACCATACAGCCTACTGCCAATGAGTCAAACGTGGCTGCGCAGCGTGTGGCTCTTTATCATAGCCAGCACGAGCGCACTCGACTGCTATATATGGCATCCGCCAATACGCGCCCCACGTATTTAGTACAAACCCTCAAATCACAATTTGCAGAATATCAGCAGTATTTGCTTGCTCAGCAGCTTGATAAGCGTGGTTTGATGGATACAGAAATGCTTGAACGACTTTGGCAGCAGCTGCACGTGGTCGATGATATTATTGCAGATATCGTGCATCATATGCCCGCTCAGCATCCAGCAGGTTGGCAGCTTACCACGCAGGATGGGCGCAACCCGCTGTGTTTTGCCACTGTCGGTAAGCTAAAACATGGCAAGCCAATCCGCGATCAAGGCAGTCTCAATAGCTACGTGCTAGGTCACTTTGGCGTGAGCAGCTTTACCTATGATCGGGGGTATTATATCGGTCACGTGGTTGGGTATTTATTCAGCTGTTATTTCTGCGCGCACTTATCTATCAGTTATGGTGTGGCAGCGCTCGGTCAGCAAGTCGTTGCTGATTATGACTATGCTAGTCTTGAGACGCCGCACATGGTCAGGCTGTTACAAGGTCTGGATGGGTATTGTAAAAAACGTGTCTATCAATTGGCAGTGATTTGTGCACGCTTGAGTGTGTTTGCAAGTGATAAACGCATTGAGAGAATGCTGATCGCTGAGGTCAATGATTTTGATAAAAAGTTACAGCAGCAGCATTTGGATGTTTTATTATTACAAGGCTTGATGCCTGACAGTAATGACTCAACGCCGCTTTGATATAGTCAATCCTAAATAAAACAGATACATTATATATCAAGGTGGAACTGGTCTAAATTTTCCTTGCGCGCTTTGCCTATGCTGCTCGATGCTGCGAAAAATTTATCCCAGTCCCACTGTATCGTTTTTATACTGAATTCACTATAGATAGTTTTTATAGACATTACCCTTTTTGTTAAGCCATACATCCAAACCCCTACCTGTAACTTTTTTAGGATATCTGCCGCTATGCCCGCTTATCATTTTAAAGCGCTTGACGACCAAGGTAGTGTCCAAAAAGGCTTACTAGAAGGGGATTCTGCTCGGCAAGTTCGGCAGCAGCTGCGTGATAAGCAGTGGATACCAGTCGAAGTCAGTGCGGTCAATGACAGACAAAGCCAAAACAAAAGCCGCTATAAAAAACCATCTGCTTATGAGCTTGCATTACTCACACGCCAGTTAGCTGTGTTACTAGCGGCCGGTATTCCACTTGAAGAAACTTTGGCTGCTGTCGCTAAACAATCGCCAAAGACGCATATCAAATCTCTGATGCTGGCGGTACGCTCACATGTCCTCGAAGGCTTAAGCTTAGCACGAGCATTACAACAAGCGGCAAGTTTCCCGCCTCTATATATTGCCACGATTGCCGCAGGCGAAAAATCTGGTCACTTGGATTTAATCCTTAATCAGCTAGCCGACTACACCGAAAACCGCTTTGCCCTTCAAAAGAAAATCCAAGGGGCGATGGTCTATCCGATTGTACTGATGGTTATGGCAATTGGCGTGATCATGGGGCTGATGAGTTTTGTGGTGCCCAAAATTGTCAAAGTCTTTGAGCAGTCCGAACAGGCCTTGCCATTGATTACTCAAGTCGTTCTGACGTTATCAAATATCATTACGCAGTGGTGGTGGTTAATGCTACTGGTATTGGCAGGTACTGCGTTTTTGTTTTATCGTTTTGCCCAAACGCAGGCTGGGAAATTGGCAATAGATAGTATGGTACTCAGGCTACCGATATTAGCCAGATTGTCTAAGGGATTGAATGCGGCACGTTTTGCTAGTACGCTTGCGATTTTGGTGCGTTCAGGGGTGCCGTTGATTGAGGCGCTACATATTGGTGCGGCAGTGACGACCAATCTGCACATCAAGCAAACGATCATGAGCGCTGCTGATAGGGTCACAGAAGGCTCAAATTTATCCAGCCAACTCGAAAAATCCACTTACTTTCCGCCCATGATGGTACAAATGATCAAAAGTGGGGAGAACTCAGGCGAGCTTGAAAGTATGCTCAGTCGTGCCGCCACAATGCAGGAGGCGGAGGCCACCAATTTTATCAGTACCTTACTATCATTACTTGAGCCTTTGATGCTGGTCTTGATGGGCGTGGTGGTGATGATTATCGTGATGGCAGTGATGCTACCAATCGTTAATATGAATGACTTGGCAGGCTAGTCAATAGTTAACTGACTAGCTGAAAAACAGCCGATATGCTCTTCTCAAATTATCAACTATCTGCATTTTTATCCTCTATTAATTACCTATCTTACTAAACCCTACGTTAGCTTTCTTAAGATTTGCTTACTGTTGTATATTGTTGACCAAGCAAAATTTTTGCTATGGTAAACCTAAACACCACGTTATAGTGAAAGCGGGTCAAAACGATAGTGATAAATATCGATGATTATTTGGTGACGGCTACTTGCTGATGATTACTTGTTGCTGATGGTTACTTGGTATTGACTGTAATGACAATCTGAGCACAGCGCTGGATAAAAATAAAACCATGGTTTATAGTGACAATAATTTAGGGTTTTATTGATAAGCTCCTAAATGCACCTAAATGCATGAGTGCTACTAGAACGCCACTTTTACTATTTACATAACTGTGATGACCAAAGCAATGACTATGACTGACACCCTTCAAGTAAATATTAGCCCAAAAAGTGCCAATACCAAAGATGACAATAATAATACTCAAGCCCATGGTGGCATTGTAAATGACCATCAGAGAGTCCATTCAATGACACATCGCAGCTTGATAGGTAAGTCTAGACAATCGGGATTTACGCTTATTGAGATTATGGTGGTTATCGTTATCTTGGCTATTCTTGCAGGCTTGGTCGTCCCAAAAGTAGTCGGGCAAAGTGACAAAGCGCGTGTCAAAACCACTGAAACCGCGCTCGCTACCGTCTCCAACGCGTTAGACATGTATAAAGTCGACAATTCACGCTATCCGACGACAGCGCAAGGGTTAGAGGCGCTTACCACACCGCCAAGTGACGCCAAAAACTATCCTGAAGGGGGCTATATAAAAGGTGGCTATCCAACAGATGGTTGGGAGAATGAATTGCAATATGTGTCGCCAGGTAGTGAAGGGCGAGCTTATGACTTGTTTTCCTTAGGTGCAGATGGACAGCAAGGTGGTGAAGGTCAGGATGCGGATCTTTATGCTCAGCTATAGAATTTAGCTTTGTCTGCATCTAAAAAATCTATACCAATAAAATATCGTTAAACGCACTTGCTATCGTGCAATTAACGACCTATCAATATCAACCAATATCTTTTTATTGGTTGATATTTTTTATCGATACGTAAAATAAATACCATCTGATATGACCCTTGTATTGAGGGTCAATAGTTTTATCAGTAGGTGTATGTCCGTACTGCCAGTCACTGGAAGCTAACGTCAAAGGTAATAACTTATGTCAATAAAAATACCAACACTACAATCAGTCGCTATCAATAAACGCGCTACTAAGTTCCATGTGCTTGCGTTTACTGTTGCAACCACCTCGTTGATGACAGCCTTATCAATGACATCAATCAGCGCACAGGCGGCAGGATTGAACGACTTATTTAATAGTAGTAGCGCATCCCAATCAAAATTTTTACCAGTGGATAAAGCTTTCCAAGTGACTAGCAGCACCAAAGCCATATCTAAGGGCACGCGTTTATCCATCACGTTTGATATCACGCCAGGACATTATGTCTATAAAGAGCAGCTTGCGTTAAGCTTTCCCAAAGGAATAAATGCGACACCATTTACCTTTAATCAGACACCAGTGTCCATTGATGATCCAACCTTTGGTAAAGTTCCTGTATTTACGCAAAGGAGTGTTGTTGCCACCACGATGCTGACGACCAATAATGGTAAAGGTGCAAAAAATGCCCCGATTATCATTGGTTGGCAAGGCTGTGCAAAAGCTGGGCTATGCTACCCACCCGAAAAGATCAAAACTAAGGTAAATATTGCTGCGACACGTAGATAAGTATTGAGAAGTTTGATTCAAATATTGGTAATAACAGGTAGCTATTCATGCTCATGAAGATATCACAACAATCGGCATCATTGACTGCAAATACACATGCAAAAAAAGCGTATATCTTAGCATGTGTGATTGCTAGCGGCTCGCTATTGACAGGGTTGTTAGCGACCTCAACGACAGCGCAAGCGGCAGGATTGGGTGATCTATTCGGCAGCAGTCAAAATACAGCGCAATCGAAATTTTTGCCAGTAGATGAAGCCTTTCAGGTGAGTAGCAGTAGTGCCTCTACCAAGTCAGGTACGCGTCTATCTATTAATTTTGATATCACGCCTGAGCATTATGTCTATAAAAATCAAATCAAACTAACGCTACCTGCGGGCGTGACGGCGGCACCTTTTACCTTTAACCAAAAGCCATATTCAATCGACGATCCGACATTTGGTAAAGTATTGGTGTTTGATCAAGCCAATATGGTCGCAACTACCACATTGACCAGTAACAACGGCAAAAGCATCGACGATGCAGCGATTGTCATTGGCTGGCAAGGCTGTGCCAAAGCGGGATTGTGCTATCCCCCTGAAAAAATCAAAACCACTGTCAATATCACAGCAGCATCGTCACAGAGCGCGACAAGTAATGCCAACACTGAGGCAGAACGTGCGTCTGTTGGCGAGACGGCTGCGAGCGACAATCTGACTGATGCGACGATATCTGCTGGGAATACTGAAACGACATTTGCAACGACTGGTACTAGTAGCACCACGGCGCAAGCAGAACAAGCGCTGATGGATGATGAGGTTATTGATTATGATCTAATCGATGATAGTACTTTGGAGTACGACTCTTTAGATGGTAGCACTGCAACGACCACGATTTCTGGAGCAAACGCCAATGTATCAAGTGACGCGACCAATAGCGAGAATGTAAATGCTAGCAACCTTGTTGATGGTGATCCCTTTGGTTTGGCGTCTCATCCTTGGCTCGCATTGGTATTGCTATTCTTAGCAGGTCTAGGTTTGGCCTTGACGCCGTGTGTCCTACCGATGCTGCCCATCGTTGCCAATATTGTCGCCCGCGAGCAAGACCCAACGGTCAAACGTGGCGTCATCCTAACCACCAGTTACGCGATTGGTGTGGCGACTGCCTATGGTATTTTGGGCGCTGTGATTGCGGTATTTGGTGAGTCATTAGGTATTATTGGCTGGTTACAAAATCCTATTATTTTGATTGGCTTTGCGATTGTTTTCGTCTTGTTAGCGCTATACATGCTGGATGCTTTTACTGTACGTTTACCGCAAGCACTCAGCCGAAAAATGCAAGGGCTTAGCCAAGCAGGTGACAGCAAGCTTGGTAGCACAGGCGGTAGTTTGATTGCTGGATTTTTATCTGCATTAGTCGTATCTCCTTGCGTCTCTGCGCCATTATTCGGCGCGCTACTGGCAGTCTCTACCATTGGTAGTCCGCTATTGGGTTTCGCCGCCTTATTCATGCTAGGTTTTGGTTTGTCAGCACCGCTTATTTTAATTGGTGCTACTCAGGGCAAAATCATGCCAAAGGCAGGAGAGTGGATGAATTGGGTCAAGCAAGGCTTCGCGCTGCTGCTTTTTGCTGTGGCGCTGCTGCTGATTGAGCGCGTCTTTATCTCGCCTGTCATGCTGGTCGTATGGGCACTTTGGTTTATGGTTGTAGCGATGTGGGCGTGGAGTTGGTTGGGTAAAGGTCGTATGCTGACCCAAGCATTGGGATTAATCGCTGGTATTTGGGCCACCTGTTTAATCATCGGCGCGGCATTAGGGAATGATGATAGCCTGCATCCATTAGCCTCGCTAAGCGCTGCGCCGATGATGATACCATCCACGGCTGGTCAGCCGATGGGCAACGATAGTGCGGCGACAGATGAGACCATTACTACATTGGCAGAGCTAGATACGATTGTTGCAGCATATCCTAATGTCCTTGTCGACTTGACAGCAGATTGGTGTGTTGAGTGCCGTATCATGGACAAAAATTTATTCCATAATCGCCCTGCACAAATGCAAGATTGGCAGTTGGTGAGACTTGATATCACGGATACTACAGAAGACTCCAAAGCCGTTTTGTCACGCTACAAGCTGTTTGGCCCGCCAGCATTACTTTATTATCAAGGTGGTCAACTGGTTAATCAACAAGTGGGCGAAATCGGTCGCGTGGAGTTTGAGCAAACCTTAACGACGCTAAACAACTGATGGCTCACAACCCGTACTTAATAACCTGAGCAAGTCTTTTGCTAAGGCTTAATAATGAAAAAAAGCCAGCCTATGCCAATAATGGTACGCTGGCTTTTTTCATGCCATTAAATTATTTTAATAATATCTTCTAAATGTTTGGTTTTACACACAATATGTCTTTTTAAGCAGATTTAATATATCGATAACGCTAGTATAATGATTATATTTTCATTACAATAAAGTAACAATACTGAAGGGGTATATCAGTTTGTCATAACTGCTTCTGATGTTCTCATTTTTTCTAGTTTTTTAGCGGCGACGCTAACAGTTATATTAATTAACTCACATAATCTGCTGGCGATAATGCTGGTTAGATAAAGGACATTTATGTTTGCCCACATCACCACTCAGCGTCAATTACAACGTACTCATGTAATCAGTCGTAACGCCAGTAGTCGCACGATACATACTCATTTGAGTATTGCGGTTGCTATCGCGTTGAGTTGTACGGCGGTACAAGTACAAGCAGCTGACAATAGTCAAACTTATAACGAACTGCCAGTACCAGAAGCGGCGTTTGAATATGAAACCGTTGAGATGCCGCAGAGCGTAACCACACAGAGCGGTAAAGTAATCAGCAAAGAATTTATTGCGCAACAAGCGAAGCTGTTTTCTGAATGTACGCAAGTGCAGAGCAGTGCCGCTCGTTTGGCTTGTTTTGATAAGGTAGCTGAACAAGGTAAAACACCAAGCTACACCACGTCCAAACAACCAGTTGATTTGGCAAAAACATTCAAGACGACTATTTCGGGTAATCCACAAGTTGTTTTTGTGGAAGAGAACTCGACCAGTACTTTCAGTGATGAGAGCGCAACTGCTAATCAACAGTCTGCTACTAATAGTTTGGATACGGTCACAGACAATCAGCAAGAGGCTCAAGTTCTAGAAAGTGTGGGTGTCACTCAAGCAGATATTGAAAAATACACACCACTCAGTTTGGCATATGATCTCGATCAAAACAGTGAGCGCGGTACTTGGACGGTAAGACCATACCGTCCGACTTATCTGCTGCCATTGTTTTACACTTTTGATCCTAATTTAAGCCCAAGCACCCCTTCTCAAGAAATTGAACCTTTTGACTCTAATGACATACGTGAGACGGAGCTAAAATTTCAGTTGTCTCTAAAGAGTAAAGTCGCAGAGGATTTATTCGATACCAGCGCTGATCTGTGGTTTGGTTATACCCAAGAGTCACATTGGCAGGTGTATAACGAAGACAATTCACGACCATTTCGTGCTACCGACTATCAACCTGAAATATTTTTGACTCAGCCTGTGACGGCAGATCTACCTTTCGGTGGACGTTTACGCATGTTAGGTGCGGGCGCTGTGCACCATTCTAATGGACAGGATGATCCATTATCACGTTCGTGGAACCGTGCTTATTTAATGGCAGGGGCCGAGTGGGGTAAGCTGTCAGTCATACCGCGTCTATGGGCTCGAGTAAATGGTAATAGCAGTAGCGACGATGACAACCCAGATATCGAAGATTACATGGGTTATGGCGATATCAAGTTCTTATATGATTTGCCTGCTGAGCAGAGCATTAGCGGTACCTTGCGCTACAATCCAAGCACCAATAAAGGCGCTGCCCAAATCGACTATATCTATCCATTGTCAGAAAACGTCAATGGTATGGTGCAGCTATTCCAAGGTTATGGCGAGTCCATTGTTGATTATAATCATGAGAATACCTCTATTGGTTTCGGTATCGTGCTGAATGACTGGAAAGGCCTCTAATATAAGCGAGTCTTACCATATTTATGATAATCAATAGTCTATGCACCGCTTAGTGCCTTATCAAACCGGACTGTGGCTGGCAGAGTATTTAAATGTACGCTGCCAGCTGTGTCGTATGTATAGAAGTACATCACAATCTCAGCTATTGATGCAGCATTCACAGGCTAATAGTAATGACGCATCGAGCGAACATTCTGAATTTTCCCTTTCAAGCAATCCATCCTCGTTTGCTCATATTTTTCATCAAATCAATCACCGCTTAAATAGAGGTCTACTCTGCACTTATTGTCACAATAGTATCGCATGGCTGCCACAGCCTTTTGATGTTGACATTGCTGCTGGCAGGTCCTTATCTATCCAAGTATCTACCTATTATGAATATCCAATCCGTCAAGCGATTCGGGCGTTTAAGCATCATGAAGACATGACAAAATTGCCATTGTTGTTACATGCATTACGCCAGCTACCACGGCCACATGGCTGTCATCGTAATAATAGCGTGATTGTTGCCATGCCAACGACCAATCAGCGGCTAGTAAAACGAGGGTTTGATCCTGTCAGTATTTTATCAGCACAACTGTCAAAGCATTGGCAAATTCCTCTATGGCACGGTGTGGAGCGCATTGATGATACGGTCAGTCAGCAAGGGCTCACACGCGCTGAACGTCTAAGCAACCTAGATAACGCTTTTGCACTGACCGAAAAGCCTCCGGTAAAACGCTTACTATTGTTCGATGATGTCTCTACGACAGGCGCAAGCTTGCAAGCATTGGCACGTGCATTCATCTCATCTGAGCAAACAGTGACCATAAATGCTCAAAGCCATAACAATTATCATATTTCTGCCTATGCGTTAGCTCATGGCAGTCAGTCCTAAAAATCATCTATCTAATTGAAATTGTTAATATATTGCTAATATATCATCGTAACGCTATATTATTAAATACATATATATTTACTGGTCTATCAAGTATGTATTATTGTTCATCCGTATATAACATGAACAGAATGTTGTGGAACAAAAATTGCATATTATTAGTTAAGCTAACTATAAAATTATTAGCAAAACTGACACCAGATTTTAGTTATTTTAAAACAAAAACTGATCAGAGACAGACATTAGCAGTGCTAAATAGGGATTTGATGTGAACGCATCTATGAATAGTCTACCGACCTCGCTAAGAACAGCCAGTTTAGGGTTTACCTTGATTGAGCTCATGGTAACGATTGCTGTGCTAGCTATTATTGTGAGTATTGCTGCACCCAGTATCAGCACACAGCTTGCTAATCAGCGTGTTAAGTCGACGGCTGCGACGCTTGAGAATGCGTTAAAAGAGGCAAAAGTCGAAAGTGTTATTCGCCGTCAAGATATTCGAGTCGTATATAATAATAGTGCCAAAACCATTGTCTTGCAGAACACTAGTGGCACTGTGTTGGCGACTTATAATGTTAATTCTACAAGCACAGTATCTATCAATCCTAATACAGTAACTGCGGTGACTTTTCAACCAAATAAAGTGACATCTAACGTTGGCAAAGTTACTTATACTATTTGTGATAGCAGTGCAGTAGTAACACCACGACAAATTGAAGTTAACACAGTAGCAAGCATTAGTAACAAGAAGTTAGGAGGTACTTGCTAATGAAAAACATCAATAACCAGTATGGAGTGGGCTTAGTAGAGGTGCTAGTGGCACTGTTACTATTAGCAGTTGCAGTGCTTGGGTTTTCAGCTATGCAAATGACTGCTGTAAAAGCTACTGATGAAAGCCTCATGCGTACGCGAGCATTAACTATTATGAGAGGAGGCGCGGAAACAATACGTGCGAACTCAGGTGGAATAAGCGCTTTCAAAACTGCTGTAAATGGCAGTACTGATTCTATAACGATAGATGGTGTCACAATCACAAAAGATAGTTGTGTAAAAAATACAGCTGGAGCACCTGCTGCCACAGATAGCTGTACTATTGAGCAGCTAGGGGCACGTGATGGCTTGTTGATGAAATCATATGCGGTGCAAAATGATATTAAGTTGGGCTTAGTACCTAACGGCTGTCCTGGTACATCAGGTAATCAAGAGCGCCAATGCTTTGTAGCTAGCTGGGGTGATACTACTGTAACTCTAAGCGATAGTGATGCGAATGCCTGTGCCAATGCAAATGGCACTTATAAAAATGGTGCAGAGTGCTTTATTATGGAGGCCTACTGATGCCAAACCTTAACAGTTATGAGCGTAGTAATTGCGATCAGTCTGGTTTTACCTTAATAGAGTTGATGATTTCATTAGTCATAGGTTTGATTGTCTCAGCCGCTGTTATACAGATATACGTAATTAGTGTTAAGACGAGTAGCGTGCAATCTAGTGGTAGCGAGTTGCAAGACGCTAGTGTGTTTGGGCTACAGCAATTAGAAAAAAAAGTTCGCTTGGCTAATTTAGGAAACCCTATTAATAGAATAGATGGAACGACTGCAAAAGGTGGTATCGTCTTAACAGGTGCCAACCTTGGGGTTGCTACCACACCTTATACCGATACTGGTTATTTGACAAGGCGCGCAGGTGATCCTACTAGCGGTACAAATGGATGGACAGGCATCTCAAATACTACTGTTCCTAGTGATCAACTGACAATCCAATATACTAACATAACAGGTAGCCCGTTCAGTGATTGTGAGGGCTCGGCAGTTGAGGTAAATGATATCGCTATCGAGCGTTACTTTTTGCGACCTGCTACGAATGATAGCAGTAGTGGCGCTATTAAAAACCTAGTACTAGCGTGCGATGCTGGAAGGGTAGATTTTGCAGCAGGCAAGATTAGAACGATAAGTGGTACAGATCCGCGTAATTTTGGTCAAGCTGGTCAAGAATTTATTACTAATGTGGATCAGTTCAAGATCTTGTTAGGTGCCCAGTATGATTCGGGTAGTAATGCAGGTCAAATCATGTATTTACCAAGTAGTGCCTATTTGATAGATGCTAATAAACCAGCAATAACAGCAGTAAAAATAGGTTTAATCGTTCATGGTAGTACTCCTATATTAGGTAGTGATGATCAAACATCTTTCATGCTGTTAGGTCAAAATAATGTACTGAAGACAGACACTGCGCGCCAGAAGCAAGTACGTACAACTTATGAGACAACAACCTTCTTACGCAATGCTCGTGTAGTCAACGTAAAAACCAGCCTTTAAACTCTGGTAAGGAGAGTAAGAATGACGATCCATCGCTATTCACCAAATTCAACCATAAAAGACGTCAAAATGACTATTGGATATCGGAGTGCTGAGCGAGGCGCAACGTTGATAGTAGTGCTACTATTCTTAGTGTTGATTATGCTAGCTGGTGCTATAGCGGTGAGACAGAGTAATACTGATCTTAAGATTGCTACGAGCGATCAGATCAACACAGTATTATTGCAGTCTTCAGATAGCGCCAATCAAAAGCTCGAAATGATGCTGAATGGTAGCTCAACATCCACTGAATACCTTGATGTAACGAGTGCGGCAGGCGTGTTTGGTCATTTCTTACTAAATCCTGAAAATTCGACTAATGAATTTATTTACTGCTTTAATCCGCGCACCAAAAAGTATTTGGCATCTAATGCTACCATCATGGTGAAGGGCACGACCGCCAATCCAACAGCTTATTGGAGTGGTTTGAATAATGGTATATGTGATTACAATAGCGCTGATGGCTATACCAGTGCTAGACAAACGGTGGTTACTCAAATGAGCGTGACTGTTGCACCTGTCGACCCAAATGCGGAAAGATTTGGACATATGGTCATCGGTAAAGAGATTGAGGATAGGACCAGTAAAAAATTTACGTTCGATATCAGATCTGCTTCAGCGTTACCGTCCTACAGCGAACCTAAAGCTAATGGTGACAATTGTTTTGCACAGACCAGTATTAAAGCCAATGTGATTGGTAGCAAGAAATCGTTAAGCGACTGTATGCTCGCCGCCAACACTCCAAGTAAAATGCTATATGAGCAAGCGGATGTCGAAAACATCTCTTCTTCTACGAAATGTATTCCTTTCGGTAGAGGTACATTGAATACAGAGTGCGTACTCAAATCTATGCCATAAGTAGTTGACTTATTATATAAAAGGATAGAGGTCATGAAACGACTTAAGAATGTATCGCCAGTTAGCGGCAAAGTTGCGTTACCTTTGAAGCATCTAGTCGTTGCCATGGCTGCTATGGTCGCTTTGCCCGTCGCACAGGCAGATGTGGCTGGCAAAAAGATTGGTGATCTAGAGATATATAAGGCGGCTGAAGGTGGTAAGACGACTATTACGATGATGCTCGATACTTCAGGTAGTATGACTATCAATCAGGTTGATTATGCCTGTGATCTACCATCTACAGTCAGTTTTGATAGAAGTATGGTGGGTTCTGAGCCATCTATGACATCGCCTTCCTATCCTAGAATGTATTGCGAAGTAAAAGGAGAGAAAAGATATTTTTACAGAAATTATTCAGGTATTTTTGGCAACAAATGGTATATCTGTGAAAGTAGTGATGGTTTAGGCGTTACGAATCGAGAAACATGTAATACAGAAATAGACAAACCATCAGTCAAGGGCTATAAATCGGAAGTCGGTGGTCTTTTGAATACTTCTACATATTACTACAAAGATGTCGGAGGTGAAAAATACTATGACCGCCTAACTCGTCTTAAAGATGCCATTTTTACTTTAATGGATAGCACTCAGTTAGACTCTAAAAAAGTAGCCATAGGTATTGGTCAGTTTTCTACACAAAGTAATAGTAATAATCAGTTTACAGGTGCTGATGGTCGAAGTGGCAAAATACTAGTACCAGCAGCACTATTGAACGATACCCAACGTAGTCTCATTAAGAAAGAAGTCGCAGATTTGATAGGATCCAGTGGTACTCCTACTGCAAATGCTTATGCAGAGGCGGGTGCTTATATGCTAGGTACTAATACGCGCTATTTGAATGGAAATGGTAATTATAGTGGTTTTAATGACTCCGTTAAGGACTCTAAAAGTAATGGCAACAATGGTAATTATATTAGCCCACTATCGTCTCCTTCTTCTTGCGATGGACGAGGAATATACTTTTTAACCGATGGTAACCCAAATAGTTCGCCTGATCCTGCAAGAATAATGCGTACGGTACTAAATAATAATAATTTCTCCATACCTTCAGATTCGTTGCCTGATGGTAGCGAAGGCAATAATGGTATGCCTGCAGTAGGAGCTTTTGCGAGAGCCTTACGTGACCCTACAATCAATCCATTAGGTACCGATAGAGAAATATTTACGGCAGTAGTTGGTTTTGGCTCAAGCTTTAACGTAGACAGGGTAGTGGATGCCAGAAAAGATCCAGCAGATCGCATTATTCGCAATCTTCCTTATACCAATCCAAAAACAGGTATCACTGCCAATCGAGATTTTTATAATTGCACAAAATTCACAGATATCGACGCAAGAAATGCCTGTAATTGGGGCGAAAAGACAACTGCAGCATTGCCAGGGGTTGGTGGATTTGGTGAGGGTGGTTTCTTTTCAGCACAGTCTACTGAGGATATCGTTAATAGCATTACAACCTTCGTAAGCGATTTGAATCAAACTCTACCTTCCACACCGTCGGGAACTATTATTATCCCAGACGATCCCTATCGTGCTGATAGTCAGCTTGCTGTCGCCTACTATCCAACTATACAGCCCAAAGTTGCTGAAAACTCAGTGATTTGGGAAGGTAACCTAAAGAAATATAGTTTAAATGAAGGCACGCTATATGGTAAGAGTAATACTAAGCTCTTCAAAAATATAGCAGGGGAGTTGAACCCAGCAGCACAGGATCTGTGGTCAGACACTAACTATGCTGGCGCCAATGACAAAGTAGAGTCTGGTGGTTTTTATTCTCAGCTAAGTACACCATCGACGGGTGTTGCCTCTGTTAGAACTTTATATGTAGAAGATTGGGAAAACAATTCTAGTAAAAAGCCAGTATTGAAAAAGGTGAGTGTCAATGCTGCAGGTAAAGTGTTGGTAAATAATGCTGCTTTAACAAATACATCTTTTGTGGATACAGCAACCTATAATGAAGCGACGTTGAGAAAATTACTAAATTTTTTAGGTTTTGCCAATCTTCCAGCGACAACAGTCAATGTGAAGGATATGACGTTGACGAGCGCCAATGCAACTCAGCCTATCAAGGTACTAGGAGCGACGATACACTCGACTCCTGCTTCAGTATCATACTCAGCAAACTTAGATGAAGATGGTAGAGTTAACACTACTCGTGATGATTATGTACTATTTGGTTCATCGGAAGGTGGTCTGCATTTGGTTAATGCTGACAATGCCAGTACGAGTGGGAATGGTGGTAAAGAAAAATTTGTCATTATTCCAAGAGAGATGCTGATAGATCCCGAAAAATCAGCAGCATTAGTGAAAGATGCTACTAAGACTAGTACGGGTTCACCTAATTTTGGTATTGATGCACCTTGGCTGGTCAGTGCGGACTATAAGTATGATTTTGAAGCTCGCCGCGTCAACATTGACACGACAGATAATAAAGGCATCTATGCTTATGGTGGCCTACGTATGGGTGGTGAGGCCTTATATGGCCTGAACCTTATTAATAACGAAAGTCCAAGTATGATGTTTGCGATTACGCCAGCGACTTCAGGTTTTAGTCGTATGGGCCAAATTTGGGAAAAGCCTACTAAAGCTAAGATAAAAATGAGCACAGCTGCTAGTGATAAAGGAACAGATGTTCTGGTATTCGGTGGTGGTTATGATATGTGTTATGAATATGAAGGCTTTCAGCTAGGAGTGACTAACTCAGAACTAAAAGAATGCTCAGGTAAAACTTCTGTCAAAGGTAACGCAGTATATATCATTAATGCCAAAACAGGCGCACTCATCTGGTCGGCGTCTAGTGACTCAGGGGCAACAACGTCAGTACCTACTATGAAAAATAGTATCGTCGCTGGCGTGACTACGCTAGATCGTGATAACGATGGCTTTATGGATCATATCTATTTTGCAGATTTAGGTGGTCAAGTATTCCGTGCTGACTTTACCAATGCAGGATTTGTAAAGCCTTCTACGACAGCCACAGCATCATCGCCTGAGACCTCTTTTACTAACACTCGAGTTACTCGAGTTCTTCAAAGTGCTTATACTGGCTCTGATACCAAGTACAATCATCGTTTCTATGAGCGCCCAGTCGTCAGTTTTTACCGAAACCCCGTTAGCAGCAGTTTATTTGCACTCGTAAATGTCATATCGGGTGATCGTAGCTCACCTTTATCTAAGATACGTGATCTTAGTAAGTCTGATAGACTCTATGGCATAATGGATACCGATGTCACAAAGGCGGACAATATTTTTTATGCGAGCAACTTTACGACAGCAAGCAATGCTAACGGTCAAAAAATAGCTGATTTGACAGCCAATAATTCAGCAAGTAGTAATTTAGTCGAGTTGCCTAGTGCTATCGGCACTTTGAGCGCTACGGGCTATACAGTAGCGCAAAAAAATACTGCTATCTCAGTGTTACAAGGTACAACAAAGAATGGCTGGTATATTCCGTTAACGAACTTTGACGGTTATGGCAATGTTAGATATACCAAAGGTGTCGGTAAGTCTGAAGTGATCGATAGCTTCTTATATACGACTGCCTATAATCCAGATATGAATTATGGAACGGTAGATTCTTGTTCTGCTAAGATTACTGGTGGTTCAGAGAGACAACTATATTGTTTGCCTTATGGTATTTGCACTGATGATGCCTCCAAAAATGGCTTAGGCGGATTTGTCAGAGCAGGTAAGGGTATTCAAGAGCTTACTTTAGGGCCGCGAAGCTCGACGCTTTCTAACCAACGCTTGCTTATCGGAACCAGAACTCTGGCAGAACGTGCAAATGATCGAGTAAATTTCGGCTCTGATACAGGTAAGGGTATTTTTGACGTAATATCAAAGCCGTATGGTTTAAATCAAAACCTGTCAGCTACTGATCTTGTTGCAGGAAGTGGTACTGCTCCTGACTTGATATTCAATGATCGATTTACTCTTCAGCCAAAAACATGGTATGAAGTAGACTGATGAGACAGCAATATGAAGAAAGAAGTGTTTAGGCAACAGACAGGCTTTACGCTCATTGAGCTAATGGTTGTGGTCTTTATCATCGCTATTCTGGCTGCGATAGCTATTCCGTCGTACAGACAGTATGTTGTTCGCAATTCAGAGCACCAAGCACAAGCACGTCTGCAGCAGCTTGAGATAGAACTTAATCGTTGGCGTGCCACTGCTCTGACTTACAAAGGATTTCAGCCTAGAAAGACAGCCAGTGATGGTACAGTCAGTAACGGTTATGATGACGCACCTACTAATCAAACTATATATGTGCCAGCGGGTAGCAATAATGGTAATTACAGTTATAGGATTAGTCTAGTTGATGCTAGTACGAACGGTACTCTAGCGCCTGCCACTACTAGCTTTTCTACCGCGGGAAACTCATGGCGTATGCTTGCTGAGCCTAGTCCTAGCCTCACAAGCTTTGACGCGCACCTCTTTATGCTAAGTAGTAAGGGGTTACGGTGCCAGAGCAAAGATAGAACGGTGCAAATAACTTCTACTGACTGCGGTGCGGGAAAGGAGAGTTGGTAATGTCTACGATTACTAAAGTATTTAAACAGCAACACGGTTTCACCTTAATTGAAATGATGATCGTCGTCGCCATTCTTGGCGTACTCGCTGCAATCGCTTATCCGAGCTATCAGCAATATGTCATCAAGACCAAACGCACCGATATGATGAGTGAGATGCACAATATTGCGTCAGAGATTGAGAGTCGAAAGTTAGCACAAGGTAGTTATAGCAATATCAGTGCAAAAGTAAAAACAGATTTTGCTATCGCTTATCCAAGGCAGGGCACTCAGCTATATGATGTAACTATTAACCCAGAACCTTTAACACCGCCTGATAATACATTGACTGCTAAATGGAAAATCACTGCTAGCCCAAAAATAGGCACACAGATGGCAGGAGACGGCAACCTCACACTAAATTATCAAGGTGTCAAATGTCGTGACAGCGTTTGCGGCAGTAGCGATGAGTGGAGTGATTGATAAAAAACTCATGCATATCGCTGACAAAAATTGTCATAGTCAGTTACTTTTTGTTGTTAAAGACAAACATGATTGACAATTTTCAGTAGACTAGAGGTAACATTGACTGTTATCAACGATGAAAAAAAGACATTAAATGGTTTCAAAAACGAATTACAGCGTTTGTAGGGTATTTTTCAAATAAAACAATGCTGATTTTATTGTTGGCACACTATCTGCAACATCTATAGTAAGAAAAACATTATATTTATAGCTGGCAATTCTATTGCCATATTATCCAAAAGGACAAGTCTATGAACGCTCAAAAAGGTTTTACCCTAATCGAACTAATGATCGTTATCGCTATTATCGGTATCCTAGCGGCGATCGCTATTCCTCAGTATCAGAACTATATTGCTCGTTCACAGTTTGGTGAGCCAATAGTGCTCTTAAACGGTGTTGAAACAGCTGCACAAGAAAAAATTGATGCAGGAAACCCTTTTGCTGCGTCGACAGGCTTACCTGCTGCTGCTACTAATATTTTAGGTGTGCAACTTACTGGTAACTATGGTGCAGTTACGGCTCCTGCATGGGCAGTTAATGATGCTACCTATACTACTCAGTATAAGTTTGGTACGGAGGTAAATGCTAATTTATCAGAAAAGATTGTACAAAACACTTATACTAAAGCCACAGGTCTGTGGTCATGTAAGACCAACGTCCCGCAAAAGTACGTTGCTGGTGATTGTGAAACTGATGCAGCTCTAGCTGAAATATGATAAATCTCTAGCGAGCACAGGCTGAACTTTAGCTTGACGAATATTTGAAAGATATAGAACTTCTCTTGCGTAGGGATAAAAGTTTTTAGAACTTTATTTTATTCTTTCTCATAGTTTTGCAAGGATTATATTTACTATAACTTTGCAAAACAAAATGTCCAGTATACGCAACGCCTGATTAAACCAAAAAAGCCAAACGTACTGTTTGGCTTTTTTGCATTTAATAACTTGCCAATCGCCACAAACCTAACTGGCATACTCTCTGCACCATAGCAGTTATCTCATTAATTGATAATAACGCTATGAAGGATCGACATAATACTGCCGCAAATCGTCACCTGACACAATCAGGCAGCGCGCAATCTGGCTATACCTTGATAGAGCTAATGATCGCCGTCGCTATCATCGGTATTTTGGCAGCAACAGCGACCGTCAGCTATCAGACGCAGTTCAGAAAGACCCAGATCATAACTATTTATAAAGAAATAAATCAGTATCAAATGCCATATCGTACCTTGATTGACAATGGCGCAGGGGTGACAGATTTTAGTCCTCGTGGGCTAAATATGCCAGCCCAAACCAAATATTGTCAGTTTAGTGTCACAGCACCGCTGGCTGGCAGTACGACAGCAAATGCTATTATTTGTCGTATTCACAACCTGCCTTATTTGCAAGCGCAGACGCTCAGCCTTGATTATTTAACGGATGGGACGTGGCAATGTCAGGCAAGTGCGGGTATCAAAGACGCGTATCTACCACAAGCTTGTCAGTAGTTATGATAAAAAAACCACCGAACAGCAGCTGCCGCTCGGTGGTTTTTCATTGACGGGGTTTATCCCCGCATCAAAGTGCGATCAGGCTGCCTACTTCTCTAAATACTGAATTTTACCCTCGACGCCGTCCCATTTGGCGGCTTCTGGCATCTGCTCTTTCATCTCTGTGATGTTTGGCCATTTTTGTGCCAGCTCTTCATTTAGCTGAGTGAACATCTCTTGCCCCTTCGGCACCTCGTCTTCTGAGAAGATCGCATTGGCCGGACATTCAGGCTCACATAATGCGCAGTCGATGCACTCATCAGGATCGATGACAAGGAAGTTTGGGCCTTCATAAAAGCAGTCCACAGGACAGACTTCTACACAGTCGGTATATTTGCAAAGAATGCAGTTATCTGTAACGACAAAGGTCATAGTGATGTCTACCTGTTATTGATTTGGCTTTTGGCTAAATAGAATAGTCGAAAATAAAGCGTATTTTAGCGCCTTTACTACGATTTGACAATTCCCTTTAGTGACCAATGATTTTCTTCAAATGATAGATCAAATCATGCGCTTGTTTTGGGGTCAGGCTATCAGGATCAATGGCGCTTAGTTCGTCTTCTATGCTAAATAACTGATTTTGCTTTAGATTACCCGCTGTATTTGGCGATTGTATCGCGTAACTACTTTGTGGTTCTAGAACAACATCGCTGTTAGATTCCGGCTGTTTATCCGTTACTGAATTAGCTAATTCATTTTTATCATCAATAGTTTTTTCATTTTCTGCTTTTAGATTGTCTATTAAGTAACGTTTGGCATCATTTAATACTTGAGTGGGGATACCTGCCATCTTCGCGACATGCAATCCAAAGCTTGAGCTTGCTGCGCCCTCACAGATCTGATGAAGAAGGAGCAGCTGACCGTCGATTTCACTGGCGGCGACGTGGACGTTACGAATCTCGTCACTTGTCTGTCCCAATTGCGTCAGCTCAAAATAATGAGTGGCAAATAACGTCAGGCAGCCAATCTCGACTAAACGGTTGACACAGGCATGAGCGATTGCCAAACCATCTGTGGTGGCGGTACCGCGTCCGACCTCATCCATTAATACGAGTGATTTGTTTGTTGCTTGGTTTAATATATTGGCTGTCTCTATCATCTCTACCATAAAGGTCGATTTGCCACCGGCTAAATCATCTGCTGAACCAATACGGGTAAATATACGGTCGATATCACCAATATGCGCAGACTCGGCGGGCACAAAGCTGCCGCAATGAGCGAGCAAGACGATCAGCGCAGTTTGGCGCATATAAGTAGATTTGCCGCCCATATTAGGACCAGTGATGAGGAGTAGTCTTTCAGGATGTCCTTCATCAGTATTGGCGCTACCTAGCACGCAGTCGTTCGCGACAAAATAATTTGTACTTGATGCAGCACCGTTTCGATTGTTCGCGTTCGCTTGATTTAACGCCGCTTCGACCACGACATGACGACCTTGGCGGATATCAATATGGGTCTGATTTTTCGCTATAGATTTATTTTGATTTTCTGAAACTCCTCCCATAACTGGGCGTTGCCAATGGTAAGTCGTCGCAAGCTGCGCCCAATTACTGAGGACATCGATTTGGGCAATAGCAGCGCTCAGTTGTTGTAGCTCAGCCAAGTTCTCGTTTAGTTGGTTGAGCAGCGCTTGGTACAGCGTTTTCTCACGAGCCAATGCTAAAGATTGCGCACTCAGATATTCTGTCTCGACCTCTTTTAATTCATCAGTAATAAAACGCTCACTACTCTTGAGCGTTTGCCGACGGATAAAGTGGGCAGGGGCGTTCTTTGCTTGCATCTTGGGCAATTCAAAGTAAAAGCCACTGACTTTATTAAAGCCGACTTTTAGACTCGGTAATTGATTGTCTTGACGCGCTCGCTCTACCATGTCGTCCAATGTCACTTGAATATTGTCATGCAAATGGGTCAAACGATCAAACTCTTCATCATAACCGGCTGCCAACATACCACCATCACGGATATGTGCAGGTGGTTCAATGACAATAGCGCGCTCGATTAACTCAGCGACAGATTGAACGGCTGGCAGCTTGGCAGGCAATTGCTGCATCAGCATGGGTAATAGACCAGCATCTTCATGGCTGATACCTGACGCTGTCAGTAGAGTGGTAATCTGGGCGCTGCTAGCGATACCATCGGCAAGCTTGCGTAAATCACGAGGTTTGGCACTCATCAGCCCGATGCGACTACTGATTCGCTCTATATCGCCAATGGTATTCAGTGTTTCTCGTAAACGTGTCACCAGTGAGCTATTTTCTGAATTTTGATTCGAATTACCAACCGCATTCAATAGGGACGTTATCGCGTCTAGACGCATATTGATGCGCGCGTGCTGACGCAGTGGACGCTTCATTTGCTGTACGAGCAGTCGCTTGCCCATTGGCGTTTGACAATGGTTAAGGACGGATATTAGGGAAGTACCGCTACTACTAACAGGACTAAATAACTCAAGGTTTTGCTGACTGTTGGCATCAATAATCAAATAATCGTCACTGTATTCAACGATCAGCTGATTGACTTGTGGCACATGGCGCTGCTGCGTTTGCCGCGCATAATGAATAAGCGCAGCACAGCTAGTTTGCGCCAGCAGGTTATCTGCGATACCCAAACCATCGAGACGCTGTACTTCAAACTGCTGACAAAGCGTGTCGCTCGCATGCGTACGGTGAAAATCATTGGCAGCGACTTCTATAATAGGGCAGTCCAGATGTTGCCGTAACCACAGCATCCACTGTGCATCAGTGCCATCAGTGCCGCCAATGCTATCGCTGAGTGCTTCACTAATGATACATTCACTAGGCGCAAAACGAGCAAGTACCGTCAGCATTTGAGTTTGCAATCCATCTATATCGTTTTTATCTGCTATTAGCGTCTGGGTAGTCAATGTACCTGCAGCTAGATCCATTTGGCTAACAGCTGCTTGTAACGTCTGGCTATTATCTTGCGTTTTTAAATGAGCAATATCGATGGCGACGACAGTTGGCGTATGATTAGGTGCAATGAGTGCGTCATCAGTAATAGTACCTGCTGTCAGCGTTTTGACTACTTCACGGCGCATGATGCTACCAGCCGCCGATTTACTTTTGTCTTTTTTTTGCTTGTCGCCCATCGCAGGGACATTGGCCTTATTGTTACCACTGCCAGCATTGGTCGTTGTCGACTCGTCAATTTGCTCACACACGACGACCGTTTGCCCAGCCGCGATGAGGCGTGCCATGTAACTATCTGCTGCATGAAAAGGAACGCCCGCCATCGCTATCGGGTTGCCCGCTTTATCCGTACCACGACGCGTTAGGGTGATGTCTAATATTTGCGCCGCCCGCTTAGCATCATCAAAGAACAGCTCATAAAAATCCCCCATCCGGTATAGCAGCAATGCTTGTGGATAGTTGGCTTTCATGGTTAGATATTGCACCATCATCGGCGTATGATCCGCTAGGTTATAGACGGTATCGCCGATGCTTAAACAGTCAGATGCATTTGGTTTTGATAAGGCATTATCTGATTGAGTAGAAATAGATGAATGATTTTGGACGGACGGCTTTACGGTCATGCAGAGTCTCTTATTGTGTTTCGATAGATTTTTATTAAATAGCATTTGCAGCAGCTGGTTTCGGATTAGCGTCAGTTTTATAGATTGTTTTGGTACGATAGAGTTGATATAACAAATGCGCCTGGTACGTACCGAAGAAGGATATAACGATTAGATTTAGGCTAGATTATATCGACAGCGCCATATGACAGTTATCTCATAGCTATCACATACAGGCGCCAAAAAAGCTAAGAAATTTAATAAAGTAAGCGCTATTTTAACACGTCCTGCTCGGTTTTTGCCTTGGCAAATATCTACTCGCTGCCCTTGTATCCATCAGCGCCATAACCATATATAATGACGGCACACTTAATTGGGCGATACTAAATTAGGTAGTACTTAGTCGGGTAATGACAAGGCCACGAGCTAAGCTTTGGCTAATGCGCACTAATTATCGAATATTCCATAGGTCAAAAAATTATGTTATCAAAGATTGTAGGCAGTGTGGTTGGCACCAAAAATGACCGCGAACTAAAACGCATGCGTAAAGTGGTCAGCAAGATCAACGCACGAGAGGCTGAGATACAAGCCCTGTCTGATGAGCAACTACAACAAAAAACCGAAGAGTTCAAAGCACGTCATCAAAAAGGCGAAAGCTTAGATGCACTATTACCAGAGGCGTTTGCCGTCTGCCGCGAAGCCTCATTGCGTGTCAATGGTATGCGCCACTATGACGTACAGCTGATCGGTGGTATCACTTTGCACGAAGGCAAAATCGCTGAGATGAAAACGGGCGAAGGTAAAACCCTAATGGGCACCTTGGCGATGTATCTCAATGCCATCAGTGGTAAAGGCGTGCATTTGGTCACGGTCAACGATTATCTTGCGGCGCGTGATGCGGAGCTCAACCGTCCGCTCTTTAACTTTTTGGGCATGACGGTTGGCGTGATTTACTCACAGCAGCCGCCACAAGAAAAAATCGCAGCGTATCAAGCCGATATCACATACGGTACCAACAATGAGTACGGTTTTGATTATCTGCGTGACAACATGGTCTTTAGTCTAAAAGAGAAAAAACAGCGTCCGCTAAACTTCTGTATTATCGATGAAATCGACTCGATCTTGATTGATGAAGCTCGTACGCCGCTTATCATTTCGGGTCAAGCCGAAGATTCATCGCGCATGTATGCGCTGATTAACACCATCATTCCACGGCTTAAGCGCTCAAAAGACGAAGAAGCCAATAAAAACAACGAAGATGAAGATTTTTGGATTGATGAAAAAAACCGTCAGATTGAGATTAGCGAAAAAGGCTATGAAAAAATTGAGCGCTTCTTAGTCGAAGTGGGCGAGCTGGGTGAAAACGAGAGCTTATATAGTCCAAGCCGCTTGCCGTTGTTGGCTCACGTCCAAGCTGCCATCCGTGCGCATCATGTATTTGTCAAAAACGTCCACTACATCGTCGATGAAGGCGAGGTGGTTATCGTTGATGAAAACACGGGCCGTACTATGCCTGGTCGCCGCTGGTCAGAAGGGCTGCATCAAGCAGTAGAAGCCAAAGAAAATGTTGAAATCCAAGCAGAAAACCAAACACTTGCAACCACCACATTCCAAAACTACTTCCGTCTATATGACAAGCTGTCTGGTATGACGGGTACCGCTGATACTGAAGCGGCAGAATTTAAATCTACTTACGATCTAGATGTCATCGTCATTCCAACGCATGAGCCGATTGCTCGTATCGATATGGATGATCAGATTTTCTTAACCAAGTTAGGCAAATACAAAGGCATCATTCGCGAAATTAAAGAGATTCAAGCCAAGGGCGCGCCAGTACTGGTTGGTACAGCGACGATTGAGGCCAGTGAAGAGTTGTCTTATTTGCTCGATCAAGAAGGCGTGAAGCATAACGTTCTAAACGCCAAGCAGCATGAGCGTGAAGCCGAGATTATCGCACAGGCTGGTAGTCCAAAATCAGTCACGATCGCGACCAACATGGCAGGCCGTGGTACGGATATTATCCTTGGTGGTAACTGGCAGTCATTTATTGAAGATGTCGATTCGGTCAGTCCAGAGGAGATGCAGCGCCTAAAGTCTCAGTGGCAAGTGAAGCACGATCAAGTGGTGGCGGCGGGCGGTCTACATATCATTGGCTCTGAGCGCCATGAGTCACGTCGTATCGATAACCAGTTACGTGGCCGTGCTGGTCGTCAGGGTGATCCTGGGATGTCGCGCTTTTTCTTATCGCTCGAAGATGATTTGATGCGTATCTTCGCAGGCGATCGCGTGGTCAATATGATGCGTGCCATGGGTCTCAAAGAAGACGAAGCCATTGAGCATAAAATGGTCTCAAAATCGATCGAAAACGCGCAAGGTAAAGTTGAGAGCCGCGATTTTGATGCACGTAAGAATCTGTTGAAATATGATGACGTTGCCAACGAGCAGCGTAAAGTGATTTATGGTCAGCGTGATGATTTGCTTGCTGAAATGGACTTATTAGAAGCCATTGAAGTGATGCATCATGAAGTCTATAACGCCATGATCAACCAGTTCATTCCGCCTGGTTCTATCGACGATCAGTGGAACATTGACGGATTAGAAGATGAGCTTGAGGACGAGTTTAAAGTCACGATGCCGATCAATGATTGGCTAGATGAAGACCGCCGTCTAGATGAAGAGGGACTGCGTGCTAAAATTATCCAAACAGCCATAGACCGTTATCATAGCCGCCGTGAGCAAATGGGTGAGCAAGACGCCGCCCAGCTTGAGCGTCACTTTATGCTACAGAGTCTAGACAAGCACTGGAAAGAGCATTTGACACAGATGGATCAGCTGCGTAAAGGTATCCATCTACGCGGCTACGCGCAGAAAAACCCTGAGCAGGAATACAAGCGTGAATCATTTGAATTGTTCCAAATGATGCTTGGGGCGATTAAGTCTGAAACGGTACAAGATTTATCACGTGTTCATATCCCAACCAAAGAAGAGCTAGAGGCGTTGGAAGCTCAGCAGCGTGAGAATGCTGCGCATATGCAAATGCAGTTTGAACATGATGACGTAGATAATTTAGATAGCAATGTAAACAGTGCAGCCGCTCAGCCGCAACCACAAAACCGCAGCCTTAGTGGTACGGCAGCAGCTGGCGCTGCTATGGCAGCCAGTGGTAGCAACGCCAATGAGCCAAACCCGTATGCTGGTATGAATATTAGCCGTAATGCCCCTTGTCCTTGTGGTTCAGGGCTCAAGTACAAACAGTGCCACGGCAAAATCTAATCACTATGGTCTTTTAATCATTAGCAACTATGATTAAAGTCTGTAGACTGCTAAATAGTAAGCCCTTATCTCAACCAGATAGGGGCTTTTTTATATTTTATCAAGGCTGCTTGTTCTATAATTTACCGTTGTATAGCAGATGAACACTTTGTATTGATTGCTTACAAATTCAGCATAGGCGTGAATTTATGGACACGCTATAGTGTTTAGCATATTTATTTGGGAGAGCGTTATGAGTTTAGAATTATTAAAAAAATTGCGTACCTCAGTCGCATTGACGGGGTTGCTCGCTGGTGCATTAACGATCAGTGCCTGTCAGCAACAATCAGAGCCAGAGTCAAGTATGGAAGATGGTGTCAATGCTGAAGAATCTGTACCAATGTCAGCTGAGCCTGCTGAGCCAAGTGATGTCGTTTTAAATACTGAAGATGCCTCACTTAATGAAGTAGAAGGTGATACGGTCGCATCGGTAAACAGCAGCGTGACGCAGGTATCGTATCTGTGCTCACCTGAGCTAAAAGTTGAAGCGACTTATAAAGAAGATGCCAATCAAGTGGTCGTTGCCACTGATATGGGAACAGTAACACTGAATCAGACCAATGAAGGCAGTAATCCAGAAGTGTTTGAAGTTGCCACAGGGTTAGATGGCGGTCAAGGGTTTACTCAGTGGCGTGTGGCGCATGAAGAACGCGAAACTGGTGTCATGCGTACGGCGGGTGCAGATGAGTCAACCGTGAATACGTTTGAATGTAATAAAGTATAAAAGCTTGATTACTACGTACCACACAAAAAAAGCAACGCTGGTTTGGCATTGCTTTTTTTTGTCAGTGATTTATATGCTTGCTATCAACGCCAAAGGGTTTATTTTGGTCGAGTAGCATTGGCTTCATGTGCCAAAAACCCTTCTTCAGTCACATCGAGCTCTTCATGTTTCAACTCTACTTGAATATTATCGGTATGGATATGTGTGCTCTTATTGACTTCAATTTCTTGGATGGCGTAGGTATCTTTAGTAATAGTTGCTACTTGGCGTGATAAAACGATTTCAATCGGATCATCGCCAATCTCTATTTGTTTACCATTGACGGTCACCACGGCTTTACTATCTAGTGAGGGTTCAACATGACGCAATATGTCTTTTTCGTCGTAATGGCCAGACAGTAATTCTTGACTCTCTGCATCATGATACTCAGTGCGAATGGTAATGTATTCTTCTATAAGCTCAATAGGCACTTCAATGGTCTTGGTGCGGGCATGCTTGGTAACAGTCACTTTACCAACGTCTAGGCGCTCTTTATTGATGACAGGTCGCTCTTCTAATAGCTCCAAATGCCCAACATTGACGACATTGGAGGTTTCATCAACTAGTGTGCTTTTTTGGCTTTCCAAATCGTCTTGGTATAAGTTTTTTGTATGGTCAGTAGTCATTTTTATTTCCTTATAATTATAAAATGATGAATCGGGCAAAATGCAATGTTAACGAATGATATTGAATTTATTACTATCATTAATCATTACTATAATAACTCACGTCCCCATATTATCGATACAAAAAAGACCAGAGACATGCTCTGGTCTTAATCTGCTAAGTCAAAATGCTTAGCTACCTGTTATTATCACATCTCATAATGAAATCACAATGTCATTAAAAGACGCAAAGTATCAGGGTATTACATTCCACGAGCGCGGCGTACATCATCTGCTGTGATGTCATCACGGTTAACTAAGTTGCCTTCACGGTCGACCACATTACCGTCATTATTAACGTCTAGCTCTTCGCGCTGGATAGTCTCAACGATAGTTTCAGTATGACGCTCTGTTGTTTTACCAACATTAACTTCTTCAGACACATAAGTATCTTTACCGACACGAGCACGTTCTGCTTCTAGCTCAACTTCAACGGTATCATTAACGTCCATATCACCGATGCGGCGGTCTGTTGGGCGATCAACGCTAGTGCGCTGAATATCAGCATGTTCTTCTTCTAGCTCAACCTCGACATTACGCTCTTCAGTCACAACATGTTTGCCAACTTTTACAAGACCTGCAACGATACGGTCTTTATTGACAGTCAAACGCTCTTCTAAAAGCTCTAGTGTGTTTGGTGCATCATAAGAATGGTCTGCGATGTCTACGCGCTCTTCAGCTGGAACGGTATCAGCAGTAAACGCTTGACGATCTTTTTCGTATTGCTCTTTATAGCTGTACTGATAGTCGTGGTCATATACTTCCATGGCTTCTACTTGAGACTTGGTCAAGCTATCGAAGAAAACATCATCACCAACAATACGAGCAAGACCCGCTGGTACTAATACCTCTTTTGAGCTAAACCAGCCACCTGCATCAACGATTAGGTAACGAATACGGCCAGTAGTGTCTTCTACTAACGCACCTTCAATTTTACCGATTTTTTCTTCATTAACGCCGTAAGCAGTTTTGTCTGTTGGATCATAATAGTCATCACCGATTAGGTCACGATGAGTGGCTTGAATATCTTTTAAACGGATTAGTTGGCTCATTATTGTCTTCCTTTTTTATGAGTTAGTATTTGTAAAAATTATTTTATAAATGGATATTCTTAAAATTGCTGATGAATACTTATTTTAAATTCTAGGCAAAAATTACTTCAATAATCGAATTTCAATAAGTAAGTTAAGAGATATATCACAACATCTCTGCATCAACTTGTAGCCATCCTAACACTATGATTTTGGATGAAATACATGAGCAAGGTAGCAAAATGTGCGCTTGGGGTAATTACATGTAATAGGCTGTAAGTGGTATAACATAGGTGGGGTACAACTTAACGAGTCTTAACACAAAGAAATGTTTGAAGTTAACGTTGAATCAATAGACACAAAAAAACCGCAGAGCAATGAGCAATGCGGTTCTTGAACAAAAAATAAATACCAATAAATGCGTGAAGTTAAATGTTACGTATTATCTGAACAAAGACACGCTAGTATTACTTTTACTTAAGGAAGCTCAATAGCAACGGCAACTGCTTCGCCGCCACCAATACAAAGTGTCGCAACGCCTTTTTTGCCGCCGGTACGCTTGAGAGAATTGATGAGCGTCACTAGGATTCGTGCACCTGAACAGCCTACTGGATGACCAAGCGCACAAGCGCCGCCTTCAACGTTAACTTTGGCGTGGTCGATGTTTAGCTCGTCCATAGCCGCCATAGTGACCATCGCAAAAGCTTCGTTAATTTCCCATAGATCCACATCAGCGACTGACCAGCCAGCATTTGCGAGTACTTTTTCGATGGCACCGATCGGAGCGATGGTGAATTCGCTTGGGTGACGAGAGTTTGAAGCAGTGGCAACGATGCGAGCTTGATAATCCAGACCTTCAGCCTTTGCTTGTGACTCTTTCATGACGACGACAGCAGCAGCACCGTCTGAGATTGAGCTGGCATTGGCTGCAGTGATCGTACCGTCTTTTGCAAATGCTGGGCGTAAGCTTGGGATACGATCAGCATTCGCTAGGCCTGGTTGCTCATCAGTATCGACCGTTTGCTCGCCTTTACGAGTTTCAAACGTCACAGGCTCAATTTCATCTTTGAAGTGATTGTCTTTGATAGCGGTTAGCGCGCGACTGAGTGATTCGATGGCAAACTCATCCATCTTTTCACGTGTATAGCCTTTTTTATCCGCCATTTCTTGAGCGAACATACCCATGAGCTTACCAGTCTCAGCATCTTCTAGACCGTCTAAGAACATATGATCTTTGACTTCTTTGTGACCCATGCGGTAGCCACCACGCGACCCTGGCATTAGATACGGTGCATTGGTCATTGACTCCATACCACCAGCTACAGCAACATTGAAGCTACCAGCTTTGATGCCATCATGTGCTTGCATGACGGCTTTTAGACCTGAGCCGCATAGCTTGTTAATGGTGACCGCGCCAGTCGCGTCAGACAATCCAGCTTTGCGCATGGCTTGACGGGCAGGGCCTTGACCCAAACCTGCAGTCAAGATACAACCCATGATTACTTCATCAATATCATCGACACTAACGCCTGAGCGTTCGACAGCTGCTTTGATTGCAGCAGCGCCCAAATCGCTAGCACTCATGTCTTTTAGTACACCTTGGAAGCCGCCCATTGGTGTACGTGCGCCGTTTAAGATTACAATTGCATCATTTGACATCGTTATTATTCCTTATTTACGTATTTTAAATGAAAGTGCCTCATAGAGAGGTAAGGGCTGGTTCGCTGTTACCCTCTATCAGTTAGCATTTGCCTGACTCACTGATAAAGGGAGTGATAAGCGTGGCTTGCTAAAATTATGTTTTAAGCCAGCTCATCTAAGCGAATGCGTACTACTTTATCAGTAATGGTCTCTAATTTTTCAATTTTTTCGATAGCGAGATTCATCTGACTCTCGACCACAGGTAGGGTTAAGATAATGACAGGTACTTGTCCCACTTTATGCGCAGGTTTCTGTAGAATGGCATCGATATTGATACCTGCATCGCTTAGGATGCGAGTGATGTCCGCTAAAACACCTGGGCTATCATAAGCATGTACACGTAAGTAGTAACCAGTAATCATCTGCTCAGCACGTAATATTGGTGTGTCTGAGAGTTGCTCAGGGATAAATGCTAAGTGCGGTACATGGTGTCCACGATTGTTTTGCTCGCTGCTGTTTTGCTCGTCGCCACTTTTGCTACCTAATACACGGACGAGATCCATGACGTCGGCCATCACTGCCGAAGCAGTAGCACCAGCACCAGCGCCATCACCGCAGTAGAGTGTTTGCCCAAGTGGATGTGAGTTGACCAATACCGCGTTTTTTACGCCGTTGACATTGGCAAGCAACGCATCTTGTGGAATAAGCGTTGGATGTACACGCAACTCAACGCCAGCATCATCACTGTTGCCTTGACCATCACGGCGTACTGCAAATCCTAAATGTTTGATACGATAGCCAAGCTCTTCGGCGTAGTTGACATCTTGTAGTGTGATACCAGTGATGCCTTCACAGTAGACTTTGTCAAACTGTAGCGGGATACCAAAGGCAATCGAGGCAAGCAAGGCTAGTTTGTGCGCCGCATCGATGCCTTCCACATCAAAAGTTGGATCTGCTTCTGCATAACCCAGCTCTTGCGCCTCCTCTAGTACGTCGGCAAATGGGCGACCTTTGTCACGCATTTCGGTCATGATAAAGTTGCCAGTACCGTTAATGATACCTGCGAGCCAATCAATTTTATTGGCAGCAAGCGCTTCGCGCATCACTTTGATAATTGGAATGCCGCCTGCCACCGCTGCTTCATAAGCAACATGGACATTATTCTCTTCAGCAAAGGCAAAAATCTCATTACCGTGTTCAGCCAATAGCGCTTTATTTGCAGTTACGACATGCTTACCGTTTTTAATAGCTTGCATGATGACGTCTTTAGCCAAGGTCGTACCACCAATCACTTCGATAACGATATCGACATTGTCGCTTGCCGCAATTGCCATCAAGTCACTGTTTTGCATGATGCTGGTATCAATATCATCACGCTGACGGCGCGTACCCACTTCGGTAACAATAATATCGCGTCCACTACGGCGTTTTAGCTCATCTAAATTGTCATTGATTAGGTTGATCACACCTGTTCCGACGGTGCCTAAACCAAGTATCGCTAGTTTGATGGAATTGCTCACAGTATCCTCAAGAGGTTAAATATAATGAAGCGGGCATAACGCTGGGGCAATAGCAAATGAGTCTACGGCATGACACCGGCAGTCTATAGGCATTTTCTAGTGCTACTTTGCATACATACTTCATTATAGTTGAATAAAAAATGCTCAGATAAAAGGGTATTGCTAATTTTGCATCGCGCTTTATCGTATCATACCGACAAGCTGTTGTGACGTCTACACAATGTCGATAAGGTTATATAGGGTATAGATTATAGAATAACTATCGTGCTCATCTGTACTTGGCATACTCAGGTATTGCTCAAGCGGTGCTATCTTATATTTAAATCCATTCATATAAACGGTAGATATTAGAATATATTAAAAATATCACATGTTAGGATTAAGTATTAGTTTGCACCGACAGCTTGCGCCAGTTGTGCTGCAGGTAAATAGCCACCTACTTGCTCGCCTGCTTCAGTAAAGATAGCAGGAGTACCGCGCACACCCAGTCTGGACCCTAGAGCCATATGCGCTTGCACAGGGGTAGCACAGCTAGGCGCTTGCACATTGGCACCCATTTTTGCTTGATCCATCGCTGCGTTACGATCCTGACTACACCAGATGGCTTCCATCTTTGGCACAGACTCTTGACTGCGTGGCCATGCGAGATATCGCACTTCGATACCGCGCGCATTGATATCATCCATTTCTGAATGTAGTTTACGGCAGTAGCCACAGTCGGCATCGGTAAAGGCATAGACGACCGCTTTGGTCTCACCTTTGGCTGGATAAATGATCATCTCTTTTTTATCCACGGCTTGTAACGCTTCTTGTGCAGTACTGGCCGCCAAAGCAGCACTGATATCAACTGGCGCAGCACCGCCAACGGCAACGATCTGTCCTTGGATAATATGCTTACCCGACTTATCGGTAAAGAAAGAGGGTAGCCCTTCAGCAGTCACCCAATAAATACCATCCATATCTGTTGGTACCGCTGAGACGATCGTTTCTTCGATACCAGAGGCCTTTAGGTTTGCTTGTAATGCACTAACTACTGCAGAGTCATTATCAGCTGACGCTTTGGCTGGTGCATCCTTGGTCTGCGCCGCGTTGACAACACTGGTATTACCGGTTGCATCCGCTGCATTGTTTGAGCAGCCAGCAGCAACACCTACTAGCAAGGCACTCATCACAAAACGAGATAGGGTAGTACGAGAGAAAAAATTATTCGTCGTGGTATTTTTGCTAATGGATGACGGCATATGGATTTCCTATAGGCATCGCGCCTAGACATGAGTTCGTTATATACAAAGCGTTGTGGATTACAATATATAGTAAGGTGTCTGTATAGTGTTTTAAAGGTTTAATTTTACAGAAGTTTTTATAAATGATTGATAGTAAAGATAAGCGGTAAAATCGCTATATTACCATATTTATGGATAATGACAGCTCAAATGCATCGTCTAATAAATGCAAATAATCCCAACTTTTAAGAATAGCTGACAACACAAATTCAAAAAATAAGATACATTTGTACTATGTAATATATGGGCGTGCCCTTGTAGTCTACTGCTAACAGCATTGTTATTATAAGAATTGTTTTTATAAGAACTCTAATAAAATACTTTGTTTTAATGATTTAGTAGTACTTACTTCAACAAATTTGCTTTAAGGAGCACACATGGCAGGTGCCAGTTTATTAACCTTACTTGATGATATCAGTGTGATATTGGATGACGTCTCCGTCATGACCAAAGTCGCTGCCAAAAAAACCGCTGGGGTATTGGGCGATGATTTGGCGTTGAATGCTGAGCAAGTTACTGGTGTCAAAGCCAACCGCGAACTACCTGTTGTCTGGGCAGTCGCCAAGGGCTCGTTCATCAATAAGCTCATTTTGGTGCCAGCAGCGTTGTTGATTAGTGCGATTTATCCACCGCTTGTCACGTTTTTATTGATGTGTGGCGGTCTATTTCTAGTTTATGAGGGGGCTGAAAAAGTCATACATCGGTTTTGGCCACATGCATTGCCACATGATGAAGAACAAAATGCTCGCCGAAAAGCTAATGCCGATGAAACAGTCGATTTAGTGGCATTTGAAAAAGAAAAAATCAAAGGAGCCATACGAACTGATTTTATCTTATCCGCTGAGATTATCGTGATTGTACTAGGCGCAACGGCAAGTGCTACTTTGCTAGAACGCAGTTTAGTACTATCTATTTTAGCAATTGGTATTACGATTGGTATTTATGGTTTGGTTGCTGGTATTGTCAAAATAGATGATGCAGGCCTACATCTGATGGAGCAAGAAAGCACGTTTAAACAAAAAGTGGGTAAGGTGATGTTTGCTGCTGCGCCAAAGCTCATGAAGTTTTTATCCATTGCAGGGACGTTGGCTATGTTTTTAGTGGGTGGTGGTATCTTAGTACATGGTATTGGCTTTTTGCATCATGGTGTAGAGGATATCGCACATCTCACGGGTATTTTTGAAGGAGTAACAACCACCGTATTAAATGGTGTTATTGGTTTTATTATTGGTGCGGCAGTTGTGGCATTGCTTACTGTGATTGATAAAATTCGCGGCAAAGATGATAAGGCTTCTTCTACTCATTAAGCTGGTTTGTGGTTTTATCTTATGTCCAATTTTATTCTAAATAGATAATTAAACAAAAACCTATTAAAGCAAAAGCCCCAAAGCTATTAGTAGCTTTGGGGCTTTTATATTTCTGCTTCTATATATTAGCTTTCGCTATCGGTATCATCAGACGCAAGCTTCTCAGCTTGGGTCGGCTTTTTATGATCCGTTTTGGGCTTGCGACTGCGTGCCTTTGGCACCTTCGGCGTCGTCAGGTTAAACATGCCGGTCTGTGGCAGCAATTGCTCAGCCACATTCTCGATCATGTTTTTATAGCTGGCGATGGTGGTCTTAGATTTAGCTGCTTGACTGTCATCTTTGCTCGTTTCTTTAGCAGATTCTTCTACTTTAGATTCGGTTGTTTGCTCAGCCTCTTCTGCATCAGACTTTTCTACATCCGCCTGTGTTGCATCAGCTTCCGTCGTATTGACTCCTTGTGCTTCACTGGCTTGAGCTTCTACACGGTTAGCAGCTGATTGCGCTTGCTCGACTTCTAGCAATTTCTCACTATCAGCGCTGACATGGTCAGCCTGAGCTTGATTGGCTAGTGCTGTCGCTTCAACGTTATGTGCATCCACTTCGCTATTGTTTTGCTTAGTATTTACTAGCGATGCTTCATTGCTCGAAGTCTGCTTTGTAGGAACACTCAACACAGCTGGCTCTTGGTAGTCAGGATGCTGACCGCGTGGATCATTGCTGGCACGCTTGCCAATGGCACGTGGTTCAACGGCGGTTTTGCCTTGAGCTACTGCAAATTGACTGACTGCTTGAGTCATCGCTGCGAAGCGTGCCAAGTAATCTGCTGCTAATGGCTGGTAGCCATAGTTGCTAAAGTCAAAGCGCTGACTGGCCATATTGTTGCTATGGTTGTCATCGACAGCATTCTCAACGTTGGTGCTATTATCTGCAGATTGCGCTTGCTCGTTATACAAGGCAATTGTTTCAATAAAGCAGCTGATAACGCCATTTTCTGCTAAGCGAGTTTGCGCGTCTGGCAGCGTCGCACGAATAAACTCACCAACGGTGCCACGTATCGCTGCTGCACTTACAGTAGTAGCTTCGACCTGAGGTGTTGCTTTTGCTTGCTGAGCACGTACCACACGTGGGTCGTTGCTAGCTTGACCAAACTTCTCAGCAGTCACGTAACGTTCACCAAACAGTGATTCGTGTGTGAACTCAAGTGCTGAGTTACTCATGCCTTTATTATTGGCACCACTGTCATTAGCTGGAACTTTTTTAGCTTCTTCAGCTTTACTGACAGTATCAGTGGTCTCAGCTTTCTGATGCTCGGGTTTGGCTTTGGCCTTGGCCTGCTCTGCATCAGCCGTTTTTGTACTAACTGACTGACTGTCTACGTCGCCAGCAGAGGCTGGTTGGTCGCTAGAAGAGGTTGGTTGCGCTTGTTCTGACTGATTTTTATTATCAGTGCTCTGCTTACGATCAGGTGCATTGTTTTGCACCTTAGCGTTAGTAGTCGCCTCTTGGTTGTTTTGAGTCTGATTCTCAGACGTCTCTACCGTACCCTTTTTATTGTCACCTTTTTGGTCAGTATTTTTCTCACTGTTACTAGGCTTGTTGGCAGCTTGCTGAGTAGCGTGATCTTTTGTGCTCTCGTTCTTTGCCGTGCCGTTTGTTGAGCGTTGTTTATCGCTAGATTGAGGCTTAGCAGGCGTGGACTTGCTATCATCTAAAGATAAGTGCACAATTTCTGACGCCTTTAGCTTGGTCGGTGCTTCATTGACTTGTAGCACGACTTCATTAGGGTCCTGACTACGACGTGTGCCAGATTGGTTTTTACCATTGGCATCGTCGCTATTTTTACCATTTTGCTGCTTGTTTTGCTTAACATCGTCAGCCGTTAGCGTCTCACCACGCTCTAGCTTTCCGCGTGAGCCACGTTGGCTATGCGATTTACGCTTAGCACGAACTTGTTCATCGGCTTTTTGGCCAGTTACGTTGTCTGCGTCATGACGATCGTTTGCTTTTTGGTTATTGTCTTGACGATTGCTGTTGTCTTGACGGTTATTACGATTGCGATCGTTCGTACGTCTGTTTTCCTGTTGACGCTTGTCTTGCTGTTGTTGGCCTTGCGTGTCAGACGATTTCTCATCAGCGCCGCTATTGGTATGGTTAGTCGTCTCGTCAGTCGCTTCTTTTCTTTGACGCGGCTTTGAGTTTCTTGACTTACGCGGCTTACGTCTTCTTCTGTCTTCGTTATTGCTGTCATCAGTATCGCTGTCGTTAGTACGGCGTGTCTGTTGACGATTAGCTTTGCTATCTGATGGTTGGTTGTCGTTTTTCTGATGATTGTTTTGTTGAGTTGGCTGCTCACTATTTGAAGCGGCACTATTCAATGCATTGCTATCAACTTGGCCAAATGAGCCTAAGCTTTGTGCGCCAGTATTTACCAAGGCCTCGATCGCTTCAGCGGCATCGCGACTACTGACACTAGGTGTGGTGGTGGCTTGCGGTGCTTGCGCAAACAGATTTGATAACCAAGCGACTGCTTTTGGTTGAGCAGTGGCTTCCACATTTTGAGTCTGCGCTGCGACTGGCGCTACAACGTTTTTAGGTTGACTGGCTTGTGGTGCGCGCGCTGGCGCAGCGTCATTAGCATTTTTATGATTACGGCGATCATTGCTATGATTGACGGTATCGTTCTGCGTAGCTGTGCTCTGCTTGTTGTTATCATTTGACGGTTTACGAGGCTGGCGAGTAGGCTGCTGCTCAGGGCGCTCTTTTTCAGCCGTTTGCCAGTCGACATTGTAGCCAAGGTCACTGTGCTCTTGTTGCTGGGTATCAGTGATACGCTCGTAACTCGATGGAGCAAAGCCATCGCGGTTAAAGTGCAGCTTAAAGTTTGGTGACTCTAAATGGGCGTGCGGCAAAATCGTGATACGAGTGCCACTATCTTGCTCAAGATAAACCAAGCTGTCACGCTTTTCATTTAGCAAAAATGCTGCGATGTCGGTTGGAACTTCCGCTTGTACTTCACCTTGGCGTTCTTTGAGCGCAATTTGTTCAATTTGACGCATAATAGAGAGCGACAATGAACGCAGGTCACGAATCATACCGTTACCATGGCAACGTGGGCAGATATAACCAGTTGATTCTTCTAATGATGGACGTAGACGCTGACGGCTCATTTCCATCAGACCAAATTTAGAGATATCACCAAACTGGACGCGAGCACGATCGTATTTGGTCGCATCAATTAGACGCTTTTCGACTTCTTTTTGATGCTTATTGTCATTCATGTCAATAAAGTCAATAACGATCAAACCACCCATATCACGCAAACGCAGCTGACGGGCAATCTCGTCGGCCGCTTCTAGGTTGGTATGATAAGCAGTCTCAGCAACGTCTGAACCTTTAGTCGACTTAGCTGAGTTGATGTCGATAGAGACCAAGGCTTCTGTTTGGTCGATGACGATTGAGCCACCTGATGGTAGACGCACCTCACGCTGATAGGCCGTTTCGATTTGTTTTTCGATATTAAAGCGCGAAAACATTGGTTCATAATCGGTATATTTGCGTAGCTTTTCGGCTTGTTTTGGCATCACTGCATCAATAAAGCCTGCTGCTTCAATATAAGCGTTTTCGTTATCAATCCAAATCTCAGCGATATCATCACGCAAATAGTCACGGACAGCACGGGTAACGACACCTGCTTCTTGATGGACGAGGCGCGGTGACGGATATTTTTGGTTTTGTTCTTGGATGGCCTGCCAGATATTAAGCAAATGGTTAAGGTCATGTTGCAAGTCTTCTTGCGTCTTGCCGATACCCGCGGTACGAATGATAACGCTCATGCCTTTTGGCAAATCAAGATTGCTCAGCATACGTTTCATGTCTTCACGCAGCTTGCCTGAGATTTGACGTGAGATACCGCCGCCACGAGGATTATTTGGCATGAGTACCAGATAGCGACCAGCCAAAGAGACATACGTTGATAGGGCAGCGCCTTTATTACCACGCTCTTCTTTTTCGACTTGGACGATGAGCTCGTCGCCTTCTTTAATCAGTTTTTTGATGTTTTCATCACGTGGGTTACCGCTTAGGTATTCGGCAGAGATTTCACGAATCGGCAAAAAACCTTGGCGCTGAGAGCCGTATTCGACAAATACCGCTTCGAGCGATGGCTCAACACGGGTTACATGGCCTTTATAAATGTTAGATTTTTTTTGCTCGCGGGTACGATTTTCTAAGTCAAAATCGTATAAATGGTTGCCTGTACATAAGGCGACGCGAATCTCTTCGTTTTGAGTTGCGTTGATCAAAATGCGTTTCATATTTATATCCTATGAGTACGCATAACAACGATAAGACAGTCTTTAAAAGATAGTGGCAAGTGTGGCTAATATGATATTAGCATTTGTAGATATCAGTGAACAGTAGAACGTAAATCGTGGATTTTATAAAGCACGTGGGCTTTTTCAATGGCTCTTTTACCTGAACTTATGAGCGGTGCTCACATTAATATAAATAAAATAGGGTGTAAGGCTATGATACTTATATTCTATTATCAATAAACTTGGTACATATATGAATATGTCAGCGAATAAAAACTCTCTTAATGTCAGTACGTTCTATTGGTAGTGATGTTGGCGCACGTTGTAAGCGTGGGCGACGGTCAGTTACGGGTCTAAAAAATACTGATATTAAAAAGGCATATTGCGGTAGCCATTCATCCTTCAAAGTCTAACAATAATATCGCGGTCATGATTGCTACTATATATCGTAGCGTCATCAGTCAGCGGTTATCTATTCAGGCAAAGCGATTGGTTACTCTTTATTTATCGTTCTTTATATATCGTCAATAATATCTTGGGTGTCTCAAGGTTAGGTATCACAGCTTTGGTTATCAGCGGGGCGTACTTGGCAAACAGAGTAATGGACCAGCTTGTCAGCATGGTATCGTATTTACCTCTTTATCGTCATCTGTTTGACCACCAATACTCAGGCAGCTATCGAACTATTTTTCGATCCTAACGCTAACCGACCCATACTTGCTCAACTATGCTGTCATAAAGGACCATCAGATAAGTAATCATTAAATAATAAATAGTTATCAAAAAAAGTCGTTGTCATGCAGTTAGTGAGTCAATGTGGTGTTGTCATCCGTTAATAAATAGACTGATCGTCAAAGTTATTAACGCGATGGTATTTAGTGTCACTATTTGTTTTATGGTACCGAGTAAAATTCGATACAGTGTTTTAATTTATAGGGCTGTGTTTGGTAACGAATACCTTTAAATGCTAATGCCTCTAAACGACTGGCCCTACAATTAGATGAAACGTTTCATAGCAGCAGGGTAAATAGCATTGACCTCTTTACTAACAATCAGTAAACACTGGAAAGTAATAAAACAGTGACCAGCTATCTGAAACAACAATGATTATTGCTGTCGCCTCTGCTTAATTGTCGCTCAACATGCTAAACTATAACAAATCTTTGTGTAAATACCTAACTAAAAATGACAAACTCAAAAATAACTGACGACGCTCCTACCCATGAAGCGCCTGCTATTTTCAATAGTAAAACCCGCCCACAAAGCGCTGACGATGAGATTAGCAACTTCGGCAAGGTAAACTACCTTGAAGTGACGCGACATCAGCACGACCAGCGTTTGGATAACTTTTTGCTCAATCGCTTGAAGGGTTTGCCAAAATCGCACATCTATAAAATGATTCGCTCAGATGAAGTGCGCGTCAACAATAAACGCTGTAAGGCACATGATAGATTGCAGCGTGAAGACGTCGTGCGTATCGCACCTGTGGAGTTGGCAACACGTGACAAACCTATCATCAGTACTGAGTTTGCCAAAAGCTTGCTCGCCCGCGTGGTCTATGAAGATGAAGGCTTGATCGTACTAAACAAGCCTTTTGGTATTGCAGTGCATGGCGGTAGTGGTTTGGACTTCGGCGTCATCGAAGCCATGCGTGAAGTGACGGGCAAAAAGTATCTAGAGCTGATTCACCGCATCGACAAAGATACCTCAGGGCTGTTGATGATCTCCAAAAAACGCTCAACACTCAAAGTATTGCAGCAGCACTTAGTAGATAAAACCATTCAAAAGCACTATCTATGCCTTGCCAAAGGACAGCCTGCGCTTAATGAGCAACGTATCAATGCACCATTATTGCGTTATACACTTGCTAGCGGCGAACGCCGTGTCAAAGTAGACGCACAAGACCTACAAGCGAAAGAAAGCCAAACAGACATCATCGTTCATGAGCGTTTTATGATTAATGGTCAGCCAGTAAGCCTCATCGAAGCCAAGCCACTAACTGGCCGCACGCATCAAATCCGTGTGCATTTGGCTCATATTGGTCATGCTATCTTGGGTGATGATAAGTATAACGTGCATGATAAATCAGGCGTTCATCGTCTGTGTCTCCACGCGTGGCGCTTAGATATTCCGGGTTATGACGCTATTACTGCACCATTGCCAGACGACATGGCGGATTGGCTACCAGAGACAGCCAAGTTGCCTGAATAAGTCTAAATATGATCATTTTGGTCTAAAAATGTAGACCTTTATAGAAACATGAAAACGTCACGATACCTTATTTAATCAATAAGCCGCCGTGACGTTTTCGTATCTGCTACTTACTATTGTTATTCGTTAAGGTGAATCCATGACTGCGTTATTTACCACTGATACGCCAGAACTTACTCAACACTCTCAGTCAGCAGATGAGAATCGTCTATCTGATAAGACACTAATTATTTTTGACTGGGATGGCACGCTGATGGATTCTATCGGCTTAATTGTGGATTCTATGCATGTGGCTGGAGAGGCACATGGATTTGAGACGACTGATAAAGCGGTGAAAGACATCATTGGTCTGAGTTTAATGAATGGTATCGAGATTTTATATCCTTATGCAGATGAGTCGCAGACGCTCGCCATTCAGCAGACTTATGCAGAGTACTATATTGCCAATAGCCACTGCACGCCACTCTTTGAGCCGATAGAGGATATGTTGCAGACTCTGCAGGAGCAGGGCAAAAAGCTTGCTGTTGCAACTGGCAAAAAAAGAAAAGGGCTAGATCGTGTATTGAATGCCTCTGACAGTCGCGATTATTTTGTCATGACACGCTGTGCTGATGAGTCGGGCTCAAAGCCTGATCCGCAGATGTTAACCGATATTTTGGCGTATACACAAAAAGAGGTTTCTGATGCCGTGTTCATCGGTGACAGTATCTATGATATTCAAATGGCAACCAAACTCGGTATGACCAGTATCGCGGTCAACTATGGCACGGCAACAAGTGCAGAGCTTGCAGAGCAAAATCCGACATATCAGGTTGACACGCCGCAAGCATTGGCTAAGCTATTGTGTGCTTAAATAAAAGCCTTTTTAGCTTATATAAAAAAGGGGTTTATCGATATTAACGATAAACCCCTTTTTTTATTTGAGACTATAATTTCTATTTACTTTCTTCTTGACTGCTTTCTTTTTCAATGGCGTCTTCTAACTCATCGCCTTCTAATAACGCAAAAGACGATTCAATGATTTTGTCGTTATCCAGTTGATAATCGTACCATCTACCCATGACACCAGCCAGCTCATCCAGACCTTCTTTTCTCAAGGCTGAAAACAACTGGATAGTACAGTTTAAGCCGAGTTTTTTGAGTCTTTTACGGGTATTGAGTAGGGCGTTTTTAGAGGCACCATACTTAAGCTTATCCGCTTTGGTGAGCAAAATATGGACAGGTAGCTCGCCATCTTTTGCCCAATGCAGCATCTGCTCGTCAAAAAACTTGAGTGGGTGACGAATGTCCGTCATCAGCACTAGGCCAGCAAGGCTTGAGCGCGATACTAGATACTCTTCTAGCTCGACCTGCCATTCTTTTTTCATCTCAAGTGGTACAGCGGCATAGCCGTAACCTGGCAAATCAACCAGTCGTCTATCAGTGTTACCGATACTAAAAAAGTTAATCATCTGCGTGCGTCCTGGCGTTTTGGACGAGCGTGCAAGCTGGCGCTGATTGGTCAAAGCGTTGATGGCTGAGGATTTACCAGCGTTCGAGCGTCCTGCAAAGGCAACTTCTAATCCCATATCAGGTGGGCAAAGCTTAAAGGTAGGCGCTGAGGTCATAAATTCAGTCTGCTGAATTTTCTGACGAGATTTGGTGTTGAACAGCGCATGTTCGGCAGCAACATCGGTAAACGGGGTATTCATAAATGGCTCATTAATCTTAAAAAATTAGATACGGGTATAAAATTTCGGTTAGCTGGTGGGTTGGCTTAAGCCACGACTTCAATTTAGCAAATATGCAAAAAGTGGTAAGAGGCTCTTCTTTATCAGCGCTTACACCTTGTAAAGTTAGCGATTTGATATTATCCGCTATTTTATACTATTACCTGTCTTACTTATTGAAATAACTGCGATTAGCATCATATAAATAGTAGGATAACATTAAAGTTAATTGTTGATTAGAATAAGTTTTTAGTGTTAACAAAGCTGAATATAATTTATCTATGTTCGCATGACATATATTGTTACAATGTTTAATAAAAGACATTTAATAGAACGATTGATGTGATACGTGAAATCTCACGAGGAGGTGCTCTATGTTTTCAATCAATAGACTTCTTAGTAAGGGCTATCATGCTCTAACAGTTGGCAGTGCTGCCTTATTGCTAAGTGGCATCATGATCAGTAGCGCAGGTGCGGCTGATATTGCTACTACTTATGATAACTCATGTGCAGCCTGTCATGATAGTGGCGCACTAAATGCTATCAAAAAAGGCGATAGTGCCAAATGGCAGAAACTTATTGAGCAAAAGGGCATGCCGACACTCATTAAATCTGTCAAAAGTGGCATGATTCAAATGCCAGCAGGCGGTCTTTGTAACACCTGTAGCGATGATGACTACCGCAAGCTTATCGAGTATATGAGCAAGTAGTCCATTTAGACATGAAGCCTGAAGCGATAAAATAGAGCGCTGGGTTTACAACCTGAATGCGCTTTTTATTTTTGCTCTGTACTTTAGGCTATGCTCATCAGAAAACTGATGAATACTACGATTAAGTAGGCAAATGATACAAAGTCTTGCTATAATAATCGAAAATAAACCCTGATGTTAGTAAGTACTTTCAGACTGCTTGTGTCCAAGACCTCAAAATATATGCCACGCCTATGATTAAAGAGGCGACTATATTAGGTATCTTATCCGTGCAATCACTCTAAATAATGCTTACGCCGAGCTAGTAGGATTTGTATCAATGAAAAAGTTAATCGCTGCTGCCAGCTTATGCGTTGCAAGTTTCAGCGTACAAGCTGCTATTATTGTTCCTGAGTATGACGTCGATGCAGGTCAGAAAATTGCAGAAACCGTTTGTGCTGCTTGTCATGGTCTTAATGGGGTCAGTATTGTTCCTGCGCAGCCAAACCTTGGCGGCCAAAATGTAAAATACCTTTATAAACAGTTAGTTAACTTTAAAGCAGGCTATCGCAAAAACGGTGTCATGCAGTCACAGGTTGCTAACTTGTCTCAGCAAGATCTAGCCAACGTGGCAGGTTACTACTCTAGCCAAGCGCCTTGGGGTGTTGGATACGGCAACCCTGCAACGAACCAAGAAGCCACCAAACTATTCTTGGGTGGCGATAAATCACGCGGTGTGATTGGTTGTGCTGGTTGTCATGGTCCGGATGGTGCAGGTAACCCTTGGGCAGCGTTTCCAAAATTAGGCGGGCAGCATGCTCAATACATTGCCACTCAGCTAAAACTATTCCGCGCCGCTGGACGTGCTGATGATATCGATAGCGATGATCAAAAACGTGTCAATGATGCTGCGAAAGAAGGTGAGATGGGTATGATGCAAACCGTTGCATCGAAATTATCAGATCGTGACATTCGTATCTTGTCAGACTATGTGAGTGCTATTCACTAATTAAACGGCACTGATGATCACTATCTGATACGCACGTTGTAGATAGAATTATTGAGCACCTTGCACATATTGATCATGTCTGAACTACTAAACCCCGATTTCGGGGTTTTTTTATAACTGTTTGTCCCTTATATTGAAAAGACAGTGTACAGCTGAATTGCTTTACAGAGGTAACTCATTGCTCTGTATAATTATAAATTACCGTTATTCACTTTATACCATACTCAAAAATGCGATTAGCTGTATCGAACTCGTTTTGCTTGCTACTGTCGTTTTTGTGAATGGTATTAGATCGTTTGGATTGAGATTATGATGATCCGTTATGCTTCTTATTTTATCGCGGTATTGTTACCGTTGTTATTATTTCGCTGGTTTGCCCCTGCTTCAATCGGTGAGATCGATTTTTGGTTATTATGGCTGCTAGCAATGGTGTTGGTCGCGTTGCCAGTTGTTTATGCTGAGATAGCTTTGGCTTATCGTAGTGTCGAGGGACCTTTGGCTGGTATGCAAAAGCTCACTCGCGAATCAGATGCAAGCCCAATATGGCGAAGCTTTGGTTGGCTGGCTGCATTGGTTTCTATTGTGATTGCAGCATTGATCATATCAGGTGCCAGTACAGGGATATTAACCGCTTTGACTGAGCTTAATAGTACCCCTGATGTACCAAGTTTTGCGGTTGCCGCAGGGTTGATGGTTATTACTGTGCTATTAAGTCTGCTTGGCGTTGCGCCTTTGCCTATTGGCCTCGGATTGATGGTCGTTGGATTAATATTGGGCATCGCAAATGGTGTGCCTAATATTAGTTTTGCTATGACCGATATCAGCTTGGTTGAATGGGCGCGGGCAGTGGCGCTAGCATTGGTCAGTGTTGGTGCGGGTACAGGGTTGTACTGGTTCGGGCAAAACTTGGTCAGTAGGCAGACGGTCACTGCCGTGGAAGCAAGCAGCCAACAAGCACAAAGTAGGGCTGCTCGTGATTATCGTGCCACTAAATTGGTATTACCAATTTGGATTTTGCAGGTATTGGTAGGGGTTGTCGCGTTATTTATTAGTGGTATGTCGTTACCACCGATTGGACAACTACTCTATTGGGCTGGCGTACTATTCGTCGTTAGCTATTTGCTGCATTACAGTACTCAGCAGTTAGCGCATAAGTTTGGGCTGTTAGTTAGCTTGATAATAACTTTTGTTTTAGCATTGCTACTAGTGGTTGCGATTCCGACGACTTGGCTGGTAGGCATTCTAGTTATAGTGAGTAGCATAGCGGTACTACTATTATCGGTATTTGCAGGATGGCAGATGAAGATCAGTCATTTACGCAAATCATTGAACTTTAGCAGCGAAGCATTCTATAACTTATGGCGAGTCGCGATACGTCTTGTCGTACCGCTGGCATTGCTATTGGCGTTAATAGGTTGGGTAATACAGTGGTTGAGCTAAAAGGTGATGTCAGTAAGCATAGTAATAGTAATGCACTGCAATCGGAGTTAATGACAGTCTATCTGGCGTATGCGGAAGATGAGCAGCGCCAGCATTATCTGGTGTTAGAGGTTAGCCAAGGTACGAGTCTGTATGAGGCACTAGGCAAAGCTGGCTGGCTTGAAAGGTTTGCAGCGCTGGCAAAATGGTGTGAGCAAGCAGTAAACGTTACAACGCCAACCGCTAAACGTTGGCATGTGGGCATCTATGCACAAAAACAGCCGCTGAATTATCTATTGCAGCCTTTTGACCGTATCGAGGTATATCGCAGTTTAAGCGCTGATCCAATGTCTCAGCGCAAAAATAAATCTCGCGGTTAAGTTATTATTAATTTTAACTGTTAGTCATTCGAGCTGATAAATCGTACGGATTACGATGCTGGCAAGCTCTCGATACCTTCGATGCGAGTGACCAAACCATTATCATCAAAGTAAACGACTAAGTGTTGGCTTGCATTTTTGACATCAGCAATGCCTTTACGGCGGCCTTCGGTGCCTGCTTGGTAATCGTAAATGTAATCCCAGCGCTTAGGTTCAAGGGTATCTCTAATCGCAGGACTGCCAAGGATATAAAGTACTTGGTTCTGATTCATCCCTACTTTTAGTTTTTGTGCTTGGGTTTGAGTAATCGCTGTGCCTTGAGGCAAATCAATCTTATAAACGCTCAATAGTGAGCAGCCAGACATAGCGACAGTAGCGCTCAGCATACTGGTGATAACAATGTTACGTAGTACGCTGGCATGGCTTAACGGACGAAAATTTAATGTCTTTATCATGGTAAGATGACTCATAAGAAATGAATTAGGCGCGGCCAAAGTTAGATGGTGCGAGTCTGACCGACAATCTTGGACAAATGATACGTCATTTACTTGCAATTGCCTACCACTTACGACATTATTTACCAAACACCACCTGAATGGTTTTATTATTTATATTTTAAATTCATAGGCTTGCACTGCGGTTATTCAGGGAATTATAAAGCAGTCCGTCACCTCATCAGCACTGTTTTGAGGGTGTTAAAACCACTTATATTTAATAAAGAATAATCAGCAACGATTATTTATCTCATATTTTTTAGTTTTTCATTTGCTAAGACTGTCACAGTCAGAAGGGATATTATGGCTTCTTTTACCAATCAAGATTTACGTAGAGCAGGATTGAAAGTTACGTTGCCTCGTATTAAGATTTTAGAGCTGCTAGAAAGCGCCGAGTTACACCACATGAGTGCAGAAGAAATATACAAGGCGCTCATCGAACAAGGTGAAGATGTTGGTCTTGCCACGGTCTATCGTGTACTCACCCAATTTGAGCAGGCGGGCATTGTAGAGCGTCATAACTTTGAAAATAACTTGTCAGTGTTTGAAATTACCCAAGAAGAGCATCACGATCACTTGGTTTGCGATGTTTGTGGCAAAATCATTGAATTCCATAATGAGATGATCGAGGAAGAGCAGCTGAAAGTCGCAGAAAAGCACGGCTTTAAACTATCGGGTCACTCGTTAGTCTTATATGGTATCTGTGCTGACCAAGCTTGCAGAGACAGTGCCAAGTAAAGACCTTGGTTATCAATCAAAGCTTTATTTTTATAAATGACTCTAAGATCTCTTATATTAAAAAGCCCTCATTATTGATAATGAGGGCTTTTTTGAGTTTAATTTTTCAGTATGTACTGACATCACTCTCAATGGCTTAACTGATGTCTAACGATAAACTATCGGCACCTTCATCCAAATTCGCTTTACCATTTCTACTACTAAGCTTGATTTTTAGGCGTAAATCGTTAGGAGAGTCAGCATGTAAAATGGCTTCTTTGTAAGTGATTTCTCCTTGTTCATACAAGTCAAAAAGCGCTTGATCAAAGGTTTGCATACCGCTGTCTCGAGAGCGTGTCATGACGTCTTTGATTTCATGCACCTCACCTTTACGGATATAGTCGCTAATTAACTGTGAGTTTAATAAAATCTCAATAGCAGCACGGCGTCCTTTGCCATCAGGGGTTGGAATGAGCTGCTGAGCGATAATGGCCTGCAAGTTCAGTGACAAATCCATAAATAGCTGATTATGACGACTGGTTTCAAAGAAATGAATAATACGGTCAATCGCTTGGTTGGCATTATTGGCATGCAAGGTTGCAAATACCAGATGCCCTGTCTCAGCGTACTGGATAGCGTAGCTCATGACCTCACGGTTACGAATCTCACCAATCAAGATGACATCTGGTGCTTGGCGCAGCGTATTTTTTAGTCCTGCTTCAAATGAATGAGTGTCGATACCGACTTCACGCTGAGTGATGATACAACCACGATGTTTATGGACAAACTCGATAGGGTCTTCTATGGTAATGATATGCCCATGAGAGTTTTGGTTACGATGTCCAATCATAGCCGCGAGCGTAGAGGATTTACCTGTGCCGGTCGCGCCGACCAGCAAGATAATGCCGCGCTTTTTCATGGCCAGTTCTTTGAGCGCTGGCGGCAAGCGTAGTTCCTCAACAGTTGGGATCTTATTCTCAATTTTCCGTAAAATCATTCCTGCCATATCGCGCTGTATGAATGCACTGACCCGAAAACGTGCTTGCTGTGCTTCATCAGATATAGCAAATTGACACTCGTTCGTCTCTTTAAATTCTTTTTGCTGGCTAGGGGTCATCACTCCTTTGACTAACATCATGGTCTGATCAGCGGTCAAAGGGGTTTTACCGACAGGTAAAATTTTTCCATTTACTTTCATGGAAGGCGCTACATCAGCAGTAATAAAAAGGTCAGAGCCATTTTTATTAATCATCAACTGCAATAATTTATCAATGTCCATATCGTACCTGCATTCGATGTAAGTCGATTAAAAGTTATTTAAAGTAGTGTATTAAAGGTCATTCATAGAGACCAATAACAATCTAGCACCATTCACGCTTTTTTGTGATTTGGCTGAGACTATAAAAATGCCTCAGGTTGCTTGGCATAAGGGCGAGCCACATCTTTACTGATGGTGCCTTTGCCAACCAAGTTTTTTAGCGTTTGATCGAGTGTAATCATGCCTTCGCCTGCACCCGTTTGGATGGCAGAATACATCTGAGCAATTTTGTTTTCACGTATTAAGTTACGGATAGCGGGTGTGCCTAGCATGATTTCATGAGCTGCCACACGTCCACCAGCTTGACGACGCAATAGGGTTTGTGAAATAACGGCTTGTAGTGACTCCGATAGCATGGCACGAATCATATCTTTTTCGGCGGCAGGGAATACGTCGATGACACGGTCAATCGTCTTAGCGGCTGAGCTAGTATGCAGAGTGCCGAATACTAAATGTCCTGTTTCGGCCGCAGTCAGTGCCAAACGAATGGTCTCAAGGTCACGTAACTCACCAACCAAGATGACATCTGGATCTTCTCGCAATGCTGAACGTAATGCAGGCTCAAAACCTAAGGTATCGCGGTGCACTTCACGCTGGTTAATCAGGCTTTTTTTCGATTCATGGACAAATTCAATCGGATCTTCAATTGTTAAAATATGCTCTTTACGACTTTCGTTAATATAATTAATCATGGCCGCTAGCGTCGTCGATTTACCCGAACCAGTTGGGCCGGTAACTAGCACCACGCCACGTTTGAAGTCTGAGACACGTTTGAACACGTCGCCCATCCCTAAGTCTTCCATGGTCAATACTTTAGAAGGGATGGTACGAAATACCGCGCCTGCGCCGCGATTTTGATTGAATGCATTGACTCGAAAACGTGCCAAGTTTGGAATCTCAAAAGAAAAATCTGTCTCAAAAAATTCTTCAAAATCAGCGCGCTGCTTGTCGTTCATAATGTCATAAATGAGCTGATGAACCACTTGGTGCGTCATCGCAGGCATATTGATGCGTGTCATCTCACCATCGGTACGAATCATCGCAGGCATGCCAGCTGAAATATGTAAATCCGATGCTTTATGTTTGACCGTAAAACGTAGCAAGTCTTCGATACTTAAGGTGTTTTTTTCAGCCATAATCCGATATTCCTATCAATTAGTCAGGGTAAGACAAAAGAGCATAAAGGCACGTGGTAAACTATCCATCAATCGCTTTGTTTAAGCGTAAAATATTGAAGAGTGAACCAGCATGCCGTCTTTACCACCGCTATCATATTCAGTAGCATATGTTAAAGCATGTAACAATATCATAACAAGACTGTGAGTATTTAACCATCTACTCCTTTAAGAAAATATGAAATTAGTCATTTTTCAGCTAATTTTATATATGGGCGATAAATAATTTTTTATTAAAAATATTTAAATTAAGCAGTCTCAGCCATAAACTTTTTATAAAACATATTAAAAATTAAGTAAATTTTGAGAGCCTTATATATGACTGATATGAAAGAGACAAATCAAAGTGTTGATAATCAGACGCTTGTCGCTAATTGGCAGCAAGTCAAAGAGCAAATGACCCAAGCCTATGAACAGGCATCTGAGCGAGATAGTAGATCTGCCAATACTACCATTTTGCTAGCCGTGTCAAAAACCAAGCCTGCCAATATGATTGCTACTTTGGCGAATGAGGGACAGCAGCACTTTGGCGAAAACTATCTACAAGAAGCCATTGAAAAAATAAATACGCTAAAATCGAATCCTGCATGCGCGGATATCGTCTGGCATTATATCGGCAGTATTCAGCGTAATAAAACACGCGATATTGCCGAGCATTTTGATTGGGTGCAAACCCTTGAGCGCGATATCATTGCCAAACGTTTAAACGATCAACGCCCAGATGTGCTCCCAGCATTGAACGTATTAATTCAGGTAAATATTGATAACGAAGACAGCAAGTCAGGTTGCCTACCAGCAGAACTGCCAGCATTGATCATAGCGATTAAAGGCTATGAGCGCTTGCAACTGCGCGGGTTGATGATTATCCCTGCAAAAGCAGATACAAACGCTTTTGCACGAACAAAAGCACTATTTGACGATATAAAAGCCAGCCATCCAGAGTTGAATGCTTGGGATACACTTAGTATGGGGATGAGTGGCGATATGACAGAGGCGATAGACAACGGCTCTACCATGGTGCGTGTTGGTACGGCTATCTTTGGTGCGCGAGATTAGTTTTGTGCGCGAGACTAGAATACTGCGTCCTAGGCCAATCGAATAAATGATTAATTGGCCAATCAATCAAGTCGTCTCTTCTAATCTGGTCACTAACATTTGCGTGATTTTGAGATTGTCCGTTGCAATGATTTCAAATCGATAATTGGCGTACTCGATAGTGTCGGTTTTTTTGGGAATTTTGCGAAGCATATACATCATAAAGCCGCTGATGGTCTCATAGTTCTCACTGCGTGGTAAGTCGACGATATCTAATGCACGAATGACATCTTCAATGGGTGTCATTCCATCGATCAACCATGAGTTGTCTGTACGCTGAACAATAGGCTGTTCCTCAAGCGTTACCAGCTCACCCATCACAATGATTATCACGTCTTTGAGTGTGATAACACCAACCACAAGCCCATATTCATTCACGATGACAGCGAAGTCTGCGCCAGTCGATTTGAACATCTCTAATACTTCAAACAAAGACAACGTATCAGGTACAAATAATGCCGGTTTTAATAGAGATTTGTCTGTCAGATTGACCTCTTGCTGATTTAAAACCAAGGCCAGAAAACTGCGAGACTCTACATAACCCACGATATGTTCTAGGTCGTCATCATGGCAGACCAAAAACTTATTATGCGGCTGCTCAATCATGATATTTACGACTTCTTCGGTACTGGTTTTGGTATCAAAATAAACGATATTTTCGCGTGGGTTCATCACTGAGGTGACGGTACGCTCCTGCATATCAAAGATATTTTCTATCAGATGATGTTCTTGCTTTTTTAGCACGCCTGCTTCAGCGCCTGCATCCATGACGGCATAGATATCTTCTGGGGTCATATCATCTTGGCGGATGGTTGAGATACCAAAGGATTTAAAAAGGATATTTGCAGCGCCATCGAACACCCAGATAATGGGTTTTAATACAAAAATCAAGAGAATCATTGGGCGTACAAGGCGGACCGCTATCGCCTCAGCACTCGACATTGCCAAGCGTCTGGGCATGAGATCGGCAAGTAATGAAAACAGACTGGTGATGAGTACAAACGATATCACTGAAGCCACCGCTTCACTATTAAACATCTGCTCTAGATAAGGACTAATGGCTGACTCGCCTACAGCACCCGCCGAGATAGCAACCGCGTTGAGTACTATCTGTACGACCGTGATAAAGCTCCCAGGGTGATCCTGCATATTGAGGACATCAAGTGCGCGAACATCGCCTTCTTTGGCCATGATTTGCAATTTGATTTTGCGCCCTGCGGCAATCGCAATTTCAGCAGCAGAGACAAAGGTACTCAAGGCAAGTAGAAGGAGAAGAAAAACACTGGCAGTTAGCAAGCTCATGACATACTCGAAAAGAAGTAAAGAGGAATTGGGTCAAAAATAATCAGTAGTTAAAGGGAGAAAATCAGAAGGTGAACGGTAAATTTGTTCATGTATAAAAACCAAAAAAGCTGGGCAAGCACCCAGCTAATAGGAAAAATTCGACGTTTTGTCAAACGATCTGACTTGCACCTTTCAACTCATAAATTCGTAAATCATATAGGGCGTGTTGAACATTCGCAAATAGGCACTGCTGATCGCTAAAATTGTTCCAGACAAGGCACAAAGCGACGATAATGCAGATGCCTTAGCGAGATTTGTAACGCAGTATGGGGCAATTTTAGCATCAGCCCCAACGATAAAAGCAGGGGACAGGACTCTTTTTTGCCGCTTCATCGTTAAAAATAAGCGCTTAGAATGACTAAACTTATTATTTTTAACATCGAATCGCCTAAAAAATAGTCGCTGTCAGTGCCATGGTCGAA